>Ga0181535_10000028_pt1 | contig 215040 bp, 230 predicted proteins | sample PEATcosm2014_Bin_44_FD_119774 | JGI IMG/M metagenome (GOLD analysis project Ga0181535, IMG submission 119774) | Peatland microbial communities from MTU Mesocosm Facility, Houghton, MI, USA - PEATcosm2014_Bin17_30_metaG | ecosystem: Environmental > Terrestrial > Soil > Wetlands > Peat | place... | reverse complement strand
TCGGTTCTTTCCATCCTGGCTGTGCAGCAGCAGCCAAGGGTGAGGTTGTTCGCCTATTAAAGGGGATCGTGAGCTGGGTTTAGACCGTCGTGAGACAGGTCGGTTACTATCTATCAGGAGTGTTTGAAGTCTGCAGGTAAGAATGAAATAGTACGAGAGGAACTTTCATTCGGCGCCTCTAGTGGATCGGTTGTCTGACAAGGCAGTGCCGAGCAGCCACGCGCCAAGGGATAAAAGCTGAAAGCATCTAAGCTTGAAACCCGGCCTAAAAAGAGACTTCGTTACAGGACATGGGTAAAAGACCCGTTTGATAGGCTTCGGATGTACGCACGAAGGCAACGACGTGTTCAGTCCGGAAGTACTAACGTCCAAACACTAGTGCTCACCACGCTAAACCCAGACGAAATTCTGAGTGCAAACCTTTTATACCCTATCCTGACATACAAGATAGGGTATCATCCTACACGGTCGCCAAGGTGGCGGAGCGGCCACGCGGCTGACTGCAGATCAGCTACAATCCGGTTCAACTCCGGACCTTGGCTTAGACCGGTTTCCAGCAATGGAAATCGGTCTGACGAAGACCGAGCATCTACGTTCTTCGGCTGCAAACAAAAAAAAAGCAAATCATGTGGTGATAGCGGCCATAGCTGTCGGGAAACACCTGGTCTCATTCCGAACCCAGCAGTTAAGCCGACACACGTAGTATGCTGTACTTGGGTACGCGAGTCCCTGGGAACCATACCAAGCTGCTATCACCTTTCCTTCTTACACGGGATCTCTTCTCATGAAATTTTAACCAACGAGCGAATGCTCTTGTTCTTGTCATTATTCGGACGTTTTTGTGAATACCGTCAGGTTCGCGACCTGCGTGACAGATTAATCCTGTAATTATCCCCTAATGGGAATCAGTGCCATGGACCGGTACATTTTCCTCGTTCTGCTTCGCCGGGCAGAAATTGCAGATGGAGAAAAACACCTCTTTTTCCCGGTCCCGGATCAGGCAGTAAAATGTCCCGTTCCGGTTCTCGACGGTAAAACTGCCCGGGAACGGCATCCCGACCGGATGGCCCGGGGAATCAAGCACAAACATTGTAAATGCGGCCATCAGGTAATAGAAGAGCCGGTGCTGCGGGGAGTAATGAAACGGGGTCCTCTCTGCATGTTCATCCCAGGTAAAGCAGCCCTCCGGGATCATCGCGCAGAACTTTCCGAACGTTTCGCGATCCCTTAGTGGTTCACCCGGCTGCCGGAATGCGCCTGACCGGTACATCGTGAGGAGCCGGTGATGCGCCCCGAAGATCTGCTCGTGGAAGAACGGGCGGACCCTGCTCCGGTAGGGTTCTGGAAGGCTGGCTACTTCCATGAAAAGACGGCCCCCGATAATCTGGAGATCGGCAAGCGTATACCGGCCGGTTTCTTCTGCGAGTGTCCTGCCCAGTTCACCCTTTCTTGTTGCCGCTGCGAGCTGGTGTGCTATGGCTGCGATCTCCTCTTTTTCCGGGTGGGTGGTGATATCACTGGCGGTCATTCTTAGTCATCGTCCGCGCTGGCGTAATTGTGTACCGTGTGAGCCGTCACCATATTATCCTGTTCGATCCGCCATCATCAGGTCTCACGTCAGCAACACATTGCATGTTTATTCCTGCCACCACTATCTTAACGATGAGAAGGGACACATTCCTTCATTGGTATGTCATTTCCCGGACGATCCCCTGCATACGCATGTACGGTGACAGTTCTGTTTCTTGCTGTGGCAATGCTTCTTATCGGGTCACCTTCCATGGCAGCGCTGGTGATCACGAACGTGTCGTTCTCTCCTGTCCCGCCGCTCATGGGGGGAGACGAACAGCATGCTGTGACGACGATCGCCATTATCCCCGCAGGTGCCACGACCTTCTCCCGGACCCACATGCTCCAGATGCAGACTTCCCTCGCACATGCCCGGTGGAACATTCAAGTTATTATCGATGGCGTTCCCGCGGCACAACAGTCAGCATCCGGTACAGGCGCATTTGTCAACGGGTATCTTCTCTCGTACCCGACCACAAGCGACGTCTCGCTGACGGTGGCCCTCGATGGGACCGTTCCCTCCGGGACAGATCCAAACGTGACAATCCTTCAGGTGACAGAACTCGACACGTCTAATCAGCCGGTCCCGGGTAGCAGTCTTACAGTTATTGCCCTGCTTATCTCACCGTCACACGGTGCTGCCGCCACCCCGGAGGGTACGGTTGCAGTACCTGTGGCGGCGATCCCTGCACCCACGCGGGCCGGCACCTTCCCGGCCGACGGTCTGGTTGCATCTGTTGTCGCGATAGTGGGATACGGGTATACCCGGTCACGGCGATAACTCCGGCGATCACCCCGTTTATGGGGTTCTCTATGCCACTGCCACCCGGTGCCGGCTCCTGACCGCCGCTGCGCAGACTCCCCCGAGTGCGAGGCAGGCGCCGATCACCACCAGCCCTGCATTGGTGCTTCCGGTCACCTGCGTTAAGTATCCAACAAGCGTTGGCCCGATGAAGCCACCGGCATTGCCGATGGAGTTGATGACGGCAATGCCGGCTGCCGCAGACATCTCTGCGAGGAAGATGGAGGGCAGTATGCCAGCGCCGTTCCCCCGTACTGTATGAGTGTTTCGACCAGACGATCATCGCCACGCCCGCACAGGCATAGGGGACGATCATGACAAGCCCGATGGACGTGTTGGAAAGGCCGGCATTCAGCGAGCGGATGACCTGGGGCATCCAGAACCCGAGCCCGTACAGGGCGATCACCAGCATGCAGTAGACGAGGGCAAGGTGCCAGACCCTCCGGTCCGCGATTACCGAACGAAGGCCGGTATGTCCTCCCAGTTTCTGCCGTTGTTCACGTACAGCCGTGTGTCCTCCCGCCCATTATGCCTTCTGAAAAGAGATCTGCCTCCCTTCTCCCACCCCGGTGCACTCTGCGAAACAGGAACCACTGATCGCGGGGCAATATCTATACAACCCACCGCATCCCACGCCATTATATGAAGGATACCGACGCCGCCCGGAATGCGCTTCGTGGCACAACCCTCCCGGAAAAACTGGCATCGATCGGGATTGAGCGTGGCCGGATGATTGATATCCGCAATCTGGATGCAATCGGCCATGATTACGGGATCGGGATCTACCTGTTTTTTGAAAAAAAACTGGCTATCACCCGCACGCTCGCAGAGGTTCAGGCAGAGTACCGGGATGTCCCCGAGTACGAGCGTCCGTATGTCAGGGTCGATCGGTTTCTCCAGTTCACGAAGGAGAACGACCCGTCTTTTAACCAGACGCTGGAGGAGTTTCCCCTCGTGATTGAGATCGTGGCCGTCGGAGAAATGCCCGATGCCACAACCGGCCGGCCCACCCCGTTTATCACGGGACTCATGCCGTTCCTAGAAGACTTCGATGTCGATGTCGACCCGGTTGAACAGATGCAGGGCCGTCCCCTGTAAGATACTCCTATTTGGCGGAAGCACGCTCCCGGTCCCCGTGTATTATCCCGCAGGATGTTCATCCATGGCAAAAAAATTCCACCGCTTCATCTGGCAGTCCGTGATTGGGCTTAGTTTTCTCTCCGGACTCTGGACCGCCGTCGGCATCGATCCCGAAGGGATCCTCATTTCCGCCCTTGGTTCTGCCGTCAGCACGATCTCCCCGGATCCCACGCTCCGCGCACTCTTCCTGATCCTGCCCACCCTGCTTCTGATCGGTTCTGTTATCGGAGCATACCGGAACGGGAAGGTGCCCGGACTCATCTCCGTGCTGGTTGCCTATGGGGCCGGCCTTGTGATCCTGTCATCCCCCGAAACAGGACTGGCGCTCATCGGTGTGGCCATCGTGCTGGCGTACTATTCAACCCGGAAACGCAGGAAGTAACCCTATTTTTCCGGCGTATATTAACACTATAAATCCCGGCACGACCAAAATTACCGGACATGAGTTTGTTTCCCAAAAAAAATCTCATCTGCTATTTTGATACAATAGCCCCCAGTAAATATCTGGTCAAATTCAGGAAACTGGCTATTTTTGAGCCGTTTATGGGATACGATATCGCAAACCGGGGACGACTCTCTCACTATGGCTGCACCGAGCGCAAACAATTTGCCACGCAGCTCAGGAAGATCCGATCCGACACCGAGCTGCTCTTAGAGGATATCGAGGCCTACCAAATCTACATGGCGTCGAAGATCACCCAGAAGGTCCCCGGCGATATCGCAGAAGTGGGGGTCTACAAGGGTGGATCGGCCAAGATCATCTGCTCGGCAAAGGGCGACCGTCCCCTCCACCTATTCGATACGTTTGCCGGCCTGCCCAAAGTCGACGATGTGGATCAGGTCTGGCCGTTTTACGAAGGAAAATTTGCTGCATCCTATGACAAGGTCAAAGCCTATCTTGCGCAGGAGAAGAACGTCTTCCTGTACAAGGGTATCTTCCCAGATACTTCAGCCCCGGTAAAAGACAAGCATTTTTCACTCGTCAACCTTGACGTGGACACCTACGAGAGCACGAAAAAATGCCTTGAATTCTTCTATCCCCGCATGAGCCCGGGCGGTGTCATCCTCTCCCACGATTACCTGACGGCACCGGGTGTACGGAAAGCCGTGGATGAGTACTTCGCCGACAAGCCCGAGCCGGTGGTCGAGACTGCGGCCTCGCAGTGCATTATCGTGAAAGTATAACTGCACACTGCAGCAATCCTTTTTTTAAGCATTCCCGGATTGCTCCATTGCACCGGTTCAGCAATTCTCCGTGAAATGAACTGATCGAAAAAAGAGTTATTCCTTGAAGATGAGGATCCCGAAGACGATGAGCATGAGTCCTGCAAGGAGCACGGCGATGCCGATGAGGCCCTTGACCGCGATGATGACATCGGGCAGGAACGCCCAGATCGCATAAGCTCCGAGTACCAGCAATACAATACCAACAATCAGTGCTGCAATTCCAGTCTTATCCATACGTTAGAATCTCCGCTACAATCTCTCTAAATCCGACAATATAAGGGTTTGCCGTTTTCTAAAAAAGCCCCATTAAAACGGTTTTTCCTGATCTGCCCGGACTGGCGCAGATCCGGTCCGTGCAATCCTGAGGATCTCAACAGAGATCTCCTGCACGTCTTTTGTATGGAAGGCAAACGACCGTTTTATCGGGAAACTTCCGCTGACCCGCCCGGCAACCGTTCCCCTTCTCCTGATGTAGACCTCTACAAAAGGGGTCGAGCCCGCATTAAAGATGCCGTACGTGACCGGTGCAATCGCAAGGGCGCAGTCGATGAACGGCCGGTCTGCATGCACGTTCTGTTTCTGGGCGCCAAAGGGCGGGTTCATGACAACGGTGTCGCAGGGGCCGATCTGATCTGCCAAGCCACTGGGCTCTGCCCCGGCAATGTCGGCTGTAAAAAATTCCACGTCAGCGCCGAGCAGTGCGGCATTCTCCTGTGCGGTGCGGATGGCCGCAGGGTCGAGATCGACCGCCCGCACCGTCCTGGCGCCGAGCAGTGCCGCACCGATCGCAAGGATCCCGGTCCCGCACCCGAGGTCGCAGACGGTCTTTCCCTCAATATCACCGTTCATGTATGCGTCATAGAGGAGCCGGGCGGCAAGGGTGGCCGGGGTCTGGTACTGTTCCCATGCCACGCGGGGCGTTTTGTAACCGGCACAGCGCTGCAGTGCGATCTCGAGCTGCCTGAGTTTCATATGATCTCGTCAATAGTGTAATCGTCCCACGTCCGCACACCGCAGAGGATCTCGAACTCCTGCGGGGAAAGGACGGGTTTTTTAAACCGTACCTGGTCGTCGTAGGCGAGCCGGGGACAGGCCGTGTTCACATAGCAGTCAAACCCGAGGTTGAGCAGTTCGTCCGGGTTCACCTCGCGCATCGTGACAATGACTGCCCCGGGTGAGAGTGCCGCGAGCCGTTCCGCAAGTGCCCGGCGCTGCTGGCCGCTTTTTGTGCTCACGATGATACCGGTGTGCTGTGCCTCCCGGGCTTTCTCCATCACTGCAAACCGCCGGCGCAGGAGTGCATCGGCGCTGACTTCATGTGCAACGCCGGTAAGGGGATCGAGTGCGATCACCCGGGCTTTCGTGGCAAGCGCGATACCGATCGGGTGGAAAAGACCGGTGCCGACAAAGAGGATCTCGCCGGCTCCGGTCGATTTTGCCGCGGCAAAACTGCACCCGAGCACCTGCCCCCGGAGCGGGGTACGCCCGGTGCCATCGGCGACCCGGACCTCATGACCGTGCGATGCAAGAAAGGCATCCATTGCCGGGATGAACGGGGCGTGCTGGACCGTGGTAACAAGGCCGACGGTCTTCTCCTTTAGCAGGGGAAGCGCATGGGCGAGGACTGACACATCAAAATCAAGCGTCCATGGTTCGAAGATGACGTTCTCCCGCTCGTCTACGGGAGCGTGCCCGAAATGCACGAGTACGTCTGCATTCCCGTATTCAAGGGTGTCGATCGCGAGATCGCAGGCGCCGTAGCAAGGATCGCCACTGATAATAACCTCGAATCCTGCATCCTTCAGGTCGGAGGTGATAGATGCTGCCTGCCGTTTGAGCCCCTCGGGGAACTGGAGGGCGACCTTGTGTGCCCCGCGTTTTTTAAGTTTTTTGATCAGGTCAGATGTGTCGCTCAACCACATGCACCCGGTCGGTGACATTGATCTTCACGAGTGACTTGTACGGCCGCCCTATATCAGGGTCGCCGCGCTGGATCACGATGCAGACGTCTTTTACTTCTGCGCCTGCAATTTCGAGTGCCGCAAGCAGCGCTTTCATCGTGCCGCCCGTACTCACCACATCGTCGATGATCACGACCCGGTCACCTTTGTATACGCCGTTGAGGTACAGTTCCCCTTTCGAGTAGCCGGTCTTCTGGTGGACAGGCACTTCTGAGGGAAGTTTGTACTCCCGCTTGCGCATGACCGTCATGGGAATATCGGTCATCACCGAGAGCACCGCCCCGATGTGGATGCCCATCGCCTCGACGACCACGATCTTATCAACGTTGTTGAGGTCGAGCACTTTTATCATCGCGCTGCACACATCGCGGAGCAGGGCGGGGTCAACGAGCGGAACGCCGTCAGTGATCGGGTGGATGAAGTAATTGTACTCTCCCCGTTTCACCATCGGGCATGATTCAAGAGATTCTACCAGTCGGTCAAGCATGCATATCACCAAAATCTTTTAAGAATGCCTCAATACTGTTGCGGGTCACGTGCGGCATGCAGACGATGCGCAGGTGGCCGTTTCTCGTCCACGAAACCTTCCACGGGGACGGGGCCTTATCGCAGACAAAGGTTGCCACGTTCACGTCCGGGGTCGCCGCCACCTCAATGCCGAGTGTTTCCATGCCGGCGATGAGGCGCCGGGTATTTTTCATGCAGCCGGAAACGACGGCTCTCATGCCCTCAATACCAAGGTAATCGAGCACCGCGAGGGCTCCTGCCACCGGGGCCCCCGGGCGGGTACCGGCGAGCGTGTATTCTTTTTTCACCGTGAGGTACGGGGTGTCAATGTTGAGCGTATCGAGCATGTCCGGTTCCCGGGTTAACAGGCAGCCGGCCGGAATTGTGCTCATGCCCATTTTGTGCGGGTCGACAGCAATGGTCGTCACCCCGGGCAGGGCAAAATCAAAGGGCATGGGTTTATCGAGAAACGGGATCACCATGCCGCCGAACGCTGCATCCACGTGCAGGAAGAGATCGTGCTGGTCCGCGATCTTTGCCAGATCTGCAATCGGGTCGACCATGCCGTACTCGGTGGTGCCGGCGATGCCGACCATGCAGATGGTATTTTTATCGACGAGCTCGGCAGCCTTGTCTGCCTGCATACGGAGATCGGAGCCGAGCGGAACGCTCCGCATCTCAAGGCAGAGGATATCGCAGGCCTTCTTGAACGAGAAGTGGGCGGACTCCGGAACGACCACGTTCGGACAGGTGGCATTCCGGAGGGTTTTTGCAAGCCGGAGTGCCTGGATATTGGACTCGGTGCCTCCCGAGGTCGCATATCCCCCGGCCTCCTTCTTGTGGAAGAGTGTGCCGAAGCGTTCGATGAGCAGCCGCTCAAGCGACGCCGTCCCGGGAAAGAGCCCGGGGTCGCCGAGGTTCGTCTCCATGAACATATCGTGCGCCTTTACGGCGACCGGGTGCGGGAGCGTGCACATGGAGCTTAAGATATACGAATGGTCGATATCATCCTGTTTTTTTGAGGATAAAAAAGAGAAGAGATTGTCTTCTGTCGTGCCCTTATTCAGCATCGCGGTTTCTCGCAGATTCAAGGATGATGCGTTTCTCGGTGCGGGCAACAGCCTCGCGGATCTTTGCAATGGCATCGATATTTGCAGAGATACTTGAAATCCCGTGTTCCACGAGCCAGACCGCCATCTTCGGGTCGGAGCCGGCCTGCCCGCAGATCGAGCATTCGACTCCGTACTCGCGGCATTTCTGGATGGAGTTGTGGATCAGGGTAAGGACTGCCGGGTGCTGGGGGTTGTACATGTCGGCCACATTCTCGTTGTTCCGGTCAATGGCGATCGTGTACTGGATAAGGTCGTTTGTCCCAAACGAGGCAAACCTGATGCCGGCCTGGAGGAAGTCCTCGATCATAATCGCGCTTGCGGGGATCTCGATCATAATGCCGAGTTCAACGTTTTCCACGTCAACGCCCCAGCCCCGCATCATCTCCTTTGCTTTTATGAACTGGTCGGGGTGGGAGACCATCGGGAACATAACGCCGAGATGTTCGTAGCCGGCCTTCCAGAGGCGCTTGAACGCCTCTACCTGAAGCCGGAACTGGTCCGGGCTCTGGAGATCGCGGCGGATCCCGCGCCAGCCGAGCATCGGATTGTGTTCGAGCGGTTCGTTCTCTCCGCCTGCCATGTTCCTGAACTCGTCAGTCGGGGCATCGAGCGTCCGTACCCAGACAGTCTTTCCCGGAAACGCATCGAGCACGATCTTGATGCCATCGTAGAGTTCCTTGACGAACTCCTCTTCCTTGTGGTTGGAGATATACCAGCCGGGTGTCTTGTTGAGCCCGAGGATGAGGTGCTCGATCCGGAGCAGGCCGACACCGTCAGCACCGGTGGCCGCCGCTCGTGCTGCTGCCTCGGGGATCGAGACATTGACTTTCACGCTTGTCGCGGTGATCACCGGTGCGTTGCCGACAACCACCGGTGCAGCACTGCCAGCCTTTGCCGTAACGCCGACTGCGCCCTCGTAGACAAGCCCCAGTTCGCCGTCGACTGTAACAATCTGCCCATTCTTGAGCTGCTGCGTCCCCGTCTTTGTGCCGACTACCGCAGGGGTGCCCAGTTCCCTGCTCACGATGGCGGCGTGGCACGTCATGCCGCCTTCATCGGTCACGATAGCGGCGACCTTTCTCATCGCCGGCACCATGTCCGGGTTGGTCATCCGGGTGACGAGGATATCGCCCTCTTTTACTGATCCCGTGTCCTTTGCATCCCGGATGATGGCCACTTTACCGGTCGCGGTACCCGGCGCCGCTCCCTGACCTTTCAGGAGAATCTTTGCATCCTTGTTCTGTCCAGACATGCCCGTTGCCTCTTTCTTACCGATGGTTGTGATCGGCCGGGACTGGAGGATATAGATAGTCCCGGCAACAATGCCCCATTCAACGTCCTGCGGAACCCCGTAATGGTTCTCAGCGATCTTGCCGTACATGGCGAGCTTCGCCACCTCGGCATCAGCGAGCACTTGTGCATCCTGCCGGGCCGCGTCAACGGCCACCAGTTTCGTGCCGTGGGATCCGTCAGGAACGATCTCCACTTTCTTGTTTGCAATCATCGTTTCCGCGATGGACTCAGTCCGCTGGTCAAAGACATAATGGTCGGGAGAGACCGAGCCGGACACGACCGCCTCGCCAAGGCCCCATGAGCCTTCGATGATCGTGATCGGTTCCCCGCTGATCGGGTGAGAGGTGAACATGACCCCTGCCTTCTCCGCATGAACCAGCTGCTGGATAACGACCGCGATGTTGACCGTGCTGTCCTCAAATCCCTGTTTTGCCCGGTAATAAATCGCCCGTGCCCCGTAGAGCGAAGCCCAGCAGTTCTGTACTGCCGTAAGGAGCGCCGTCTCCCCCTTGATATTGAGATAGGTATCCTGCTGGCCGGCAAAACTTGCATCGGGAAGGTCTTCGGCCGTGGCGCTCGATCGCACGGCGACGATCAGGTCTTTTTGCGACATCTTTTTGTACGAGGCTTTGATGTCGTCTTTTATCGCTGTAGGCATCTTTGCCTTTATCACCAGCGCCTTTATGGTATCGGCGGCCTTTTCAAGAGCCGCATTATCCTCTACATCCAGATTGTCCGAGACCTTGAAGATCTTCTGGTCAAGGCCGGTCTCGACAAGAAACCTCCGGAACGCCTGGGCAGTGACCACAAACGCCGGAGGCACCGGAAGGCCGATCGAAGCCATCTCGCCAAGGGAAGCACCCTTGCCGCCGACCGACGAGATATCCTCCTTCCTGATCTCTTCGAGCCATAGAATATTGGGCACATCTTTCATGCTCGCACCACTTATGATCTCACCTCCCCCCTGTTTAAGTATTATCATCTGCCGGTACCCCCATGGACGTCCCGGCCGGCCCTTTTTTCATAAGGCAAGAATAACCCTGATTAGGTATCGCGCAGATATTGTATGGGTTTTTATGGCAAACGCGAGAGTGCTCGTCAGCGATCCGCTGGCGGAAGAGGGGCTTATTATCCTCAAAGAGACGTGCGACGTTGATGTCAAAACCGGCTTGAAAGAGGACGAGCTCTGCGGGGTCATCGGCGATTACGAGGCCCTGATCGTACGGAGCGGCACCGAAGTGACCGCAAAGGTGATCGAGGCTGGTAAAAAGCTCAGGTTTATCGGGCGTGCCGGAGTCGGTGTGGACAACGTGGACGTAGACGCGGCAACCAGAAAAGGTGTCATTGTAGCGAACGCCCCTGAGGGAAATACTCTCGCAGCAACCGAGCACACCATGGCGATGATGCTCTCGCTCGCACGAAACATCCCGCAGGCAACTGCAAGCCTGAAGAAGAAGGAATGGAAGCGCTCGAAGTTCATGGGAGTCGAGCTCAACGAGAAGACGCTTGGGATCGTCGGTTTTGGCCGGATCGGCCGTGAGGTGGCGAAAAGGGCAAACGCGATGGATATGAAGTGTGTTGCCTACGACCCGTTCATCTCCAAGGAGCGTGCGGCCCAGCTCGGTGTTAAGGTCATGTCCCTTGATGAACTCTTCAAGGTCGCCGATGTGATCACGGTACACACGCCGCTTATCAAGGAGACAAACCATGTCATCAACGCCCGGAGCATCGCGACGATGAAAGATGGCGTGCGGATCATCAACTGCGCACGCGGTGGCATCATCGATGAAAAGGCGCTCTATGATGCGATCCAGAGCGGCAAGGTCGCCGGTGCGGCGCTCGATGTGTTCGAGGAAGAACCCCCCCTGGAATCCCCGCTTCTTACCCTTGACAAAGTCATCGTGACCCCGCATCTTGGGGCAAGCACGGTCGAGGCCCAGAAGAACGTGGCAATCCAGGTCGCAAAACAGTGCATTGAGGTCTTGAACGGCGGCTCAGCGAAGTACGTAGTGAACGCACCGATGGTCCCGTCAGAGCAGGCCGAAGTGCTTGAGCCGTTTGCCGAGCTTGCCGAGAAGATGGGTCGCTTTGCGATCCAGACGGTCGAAGGACGGCTCGCGTCGGTCGAGTGTATCTACGGCGGCGAGCTCTCTGCCTATGCGGGAAGCATGAAGTTTGTTACCCGGCTTGTCCTCAAGGGACTTCTTGACCCGATCCTCCAGACACCTGTCAATATCGTGAACGCCGAGTTTGTCGCAAAGGAGCGCGGCATCGCGATGAGCGAGACGGTGACCGAGGAGTCCCATGGGTTCAAGAACCTGATCACCATCAAGGTCAGGACCGATAAGACCGAGGAGATAGTCAGCGGCACGGTGTTTGTGAGGGGCCGCAGCCGGATCGTATCAGTCGACAAGTACACGATGGATTTGATCCCCGAGGGGTACGTGATTGTCTCCCGTCACCTGGACAAGCCGGGCGTGATCGGGCGGGCATCCACGATCCTTGGGAAGTGCAACATCAATATTGCTGGCATGCAGGTGGGCCGGATCAACCCTGGCGAAGAGGCACTCATGGTCTTAAACGTGGACAGCGAGGTTCCCGAGAACGTGATGAAGGAGATCCGCTCGATGCCAGGCATCTTCTCCGCGACGTTTGCTAAAATCTCATCAAAGAAGATCTGAACCTTTTTTAAACGATATCCCCGTTTTTTTCAGGAGAACGGGTTTTTCTTTTGGGACGCGGGCAGCCCCAGTGGCGAGAGACATCCGGTATTTTGCCGGGGACAAAGAGACCCATGATCTATGCGCTTGCATGTGCAGGAAGGGGGGGTCGCGCCGGAAATAACACGACCCCCCATTTTTCATGGGCCTGTTCCGGGCCGGTTTGTTGGATCCGCATCCGATTTTTAGCCGGTTCCGGTCAGGGTTGCTGTTGCTGTTTTACGAAATGAAATTCAACGGGATTCTGCCGGGCCGTGGCGTCTGGAACTTTGAGAGAATCTTGCAATCAGGCCACGTACAAAAACAGGTGTGACCCCCCACACAGTTTTTTTGTTTTCGCTCGTTTTCCGGAGGCATTTTTATAACGTGAAAATATGGGATTTTGCCGGTCGGAAACGGCATGTTACATGAGGGGAGTCATACCATTTTTAGTGCGACCCCCCCTAATCCGGCAGAGCCGGGCCGGCGATCAATCAGGAAAAACGGGCGTCCGAAACACTGCCATGATCAGGGATTTGCTCACCCGGTTTCGCGAATGTGGAAGTGGGTTAGACACCAGATCGCAGCCGGTCCGGTACTTCAGGATTTTCCGCGAGGCCGTGACAGGGAATCCTGAAAGTGCCTGCACCCGGTTAAACCGGGCGTACAGGAAGAGAGTGAGTACGCAAAAACAGGGATTTTGGTTTCTGGGGTTTTATGCGAGTTTCAGGCCTCTTCATACACCTTTACGGCAACCGGCAGGATGTCGGGGCGCTTGTCGTTCATGATGTACGTGTAGCTCATCACATGCACGAGGTATTCCAGGTACCCTTTTGCAAAGTTCGAGAGCCCTTCGTGCCGCCTGCCAAAGATCAGGATGTAGAACCACTGGATGATCAGGCAGATGGTGGCGATGATACCATAGACACATGCAACGATACCAATCAGGATCCAGTAAACGATACGAATGAGCAGCTCAAGACGGCTTGCATCGTGCACGTACGTGAAGAGCTGGGTCGGGGCATTTCCTTCAGTCATAATAAACCCGGTTCCTACTATGGGATGAGTGCTGATAAACTGACCGGTCTTTTGTGCGCCCTGATCCGGGCCTGGGGAGAAAGGCGGAGCGGATCGCGGCACGGGTGCACTATTTTTTAATAATAGGATGACAAATATCGTAGAGCATCAGACCTTTTGCGGGCTCGTGGTCTAGTTGGCTATGACGTCGCCTTGACATGGCGGAGGTCCTGAGTTCGAATCTCAGCGGGCCCATCCCGATGTTTTTTTTAGTTCCTGTTCTTTGCGAGCTCAAGCGGTTTTGGGATGTGATGAAATCCTAAAATGATTTCTTCATTTCTTCTACAGGATCCGTGTCTGAGTTTCTCCGTACCGTTTTTTGGGATTCATTGTACATCATCCATACCGCGTAGAGCATGATGGCGGAGGCAATGAGCAGGATCAGAGAATGACGCCGGGGAAACGTATACGGGGAAAAAGTACGAACCCCGTCAGACAGGGCAAAGAGTGCGAAGGTTATCGCAATAAGCCAGCCGTACGGCCTGCTCTTCAGGACAGCAATCAGCACGGCAATTATTGCGACTGCGCATTCAAACAGGATGGCGATGATCTGGATAAGTCCGACGATGTCCATGGTTGGTTTCATCAGTGGTATCTGTTTTTCGGTTGAACCAGCAAGTATCGGAACCCGAAGGATCTCTTATAAAAAAAGTGTTGGAATTTCTAAAAATTAAGCCTGATATCCGGCGTAATTTGCGGCAATCTCCGTAGATGTCAGGGCACGGTTATAGAGTGCGGTTGACCCGATGTACCCGTTATAATAAAATGCATCGGCAGAATTCGTGGCGTAATTCTGTTCCCCGATATTTACCGCATTATTATTGTTCTCGAGATTCACCGTCACCGATCCGGTCACCGGGTCGCTATACGGCACATTGCTGTTGTCATAGACAAGGGGCTGGGCTACGCCGTTATCATAGATCGTCAGCTGGCCGCCACTGACGGTCGCTGTCACGTAATTCCATGCGTTTGCCAAGACCGGTGTCGTGGTGGTGATTGCCTGGTAGTGCTGGCCGGTGGTCGCATCGTTCCATTCAAATAACAACTGGTTTCCCAGCTGGAAGATCTGGTAATTGTCGTTCTCATCTGTGGAACTGCTCCCGGCGCTGCTCGTTACTCCTTTCCCGATGAGCTGCTGCCAGCCGGTGCCACTCGAACTATAGGTGACATTCTCACTGGGATTAAACCACATGGAGATGGACATGTCACCGGTAAAGCCTAGTCCTGTAGAATTTTGGAGTGTAATTGAGGATGCACCGTTAAAATGAGTAATTGTCATATTCCCGGGTCCGGTGGAAGTAGTGACGAGGTTCCCGTTGATCGTCTGGGTTATGGGGTTACAGTTTACGTCGTAAAACTGGCTCGTGCTGCCCCCGAGAAATCCGCCGGCCACCGGTAACGCCGTTGCACCGTGTTTTACCGTCTCCGTGAAGGTATTTGCGACGACGTGTACATTCTCATCAATCATCTGGAGTGTCCAAGTACCAACGGTCATGGCACGAAGCGTCCCGGTAGGCGGGGTCTGGCTTATCGCATAATTGCACTGCGTCGCTGCAGATGAACTGTTCGGGTAGATATACAGGGTTTTCCCGTACAGGGGCCCTTTGATGCTGCTTGCGTCCGGGACCAGAACCTGTCCGTTGGGACTGATCGCTTTAAACGTTACCTGTGTACCGTTCGCCCCTGCGGTCTGTCCGGTAAGGTAAAATGCATCTCCTGCTTTTGGCAGGTAGGTCAACACATCGTCCGTAATGCCCCCTGGTTGCTGGATCCCGGTAACCGCCGCAGTTCCCGCAACATACACGCTCTTTTTGAAGAACAGGGAGTTGAGTTGGCCGGTGAACGCCGCGTATGCCACCACGGCAATCAGTACCACGAGGATGACGATCAGGATCTCGGCAGCGACCTCAGATGCACCACTCGTGGATTTCGAATCTCTCTTGCTCATATCATTCAATAATTGCGTTTTTCTGTTTTATCTAACTGCTCATATAAGCCGGCACCCCGCACTGCCATGTTTTTCATGATACTGCTGGTGGTACTCTTCAGCCCGCCAGAACTCCCCCGCAGGAACGATCTCGGTGATAACCGGTCGTTTGAACCGTCCGGAGCGGCCAACTTCTTCCTTTGATAGGTTCGCGATCCGCTGCTGTTCCGGATCATGGTAAAAGATGACCGAACGGTAATTCGTCCCGATATCGGGCCCCTGACGGTCTTCCTGCGTCGGGTCGTGGATCGACCAGAACGTTGCAAGGAGGTCCCCATACGTTACCTCATCGGGATCGTACAGGAGCCTTGCCACCTCTGCATGTCCCGTCTGCCCGGTACAGACATCCTCGTACCGGGGATTTTTCGTGTGTCCCCCTGCGTATCCCACTTCTGTCGACACTACACCGTGCACCTTCCGGAATGCGGCCTCGACGCCCCAGAAACAGCCGGCCCCAAATATCGCGGTCTTAAGTTCGCCCATCACAGACTCCTCAGGAGAGTCCCTTTTTCACACAACCTGTTAATGGTTGTGTAGTAATTTCACCACCTGTCATTACGGTAATCCTCATAATCGATAACGACACACCATCCACTATGAAATGCCGGTACTGTAGCATTCTGTCGGGGCATTCCTGCGGAACGGATCGTCCGGGAAAATTCCCGTGGCGCTGAGGCAGCGCCGGCAGGCACCCTGTGCGTGAGGAAATTAAAAAATGCGGATACTGTTTGTCGTGTGCGGCGAAGGGCTGGGGCACTCGTCCCGGTGCATCCATCTTGGTCATTACCTCGAGCAGCAGGGACATTCGGTCAGCTTTGTGGCGTACGGAAAATCCTACGATTTCTTCCGCGACCATGGGTGCGTCAATGTCTTCAGGGGGGAGCGGGAGGTCTGTCTTGAAGGGGAGAACGGTTTTTTTTCCCTGAAAAAAACCCTCTGGTGCTCGAAGTGGGCTGCCTTCAACCTGATCCGTTCCGGATTACGTGTCCGCCGGCTGATCATAGAGCAGAATATCGATTGCGTGGTCTGCGATACGATGTATGGCGGGGTCATGGCGGCACGGTTCCAAGGGGTGCCGGTTGTCTTTATCACCAACCAGAACCGGTTCAGCGGCCCCGGCGGCCGGATGAACCCGGTCTGGTACATTCTCAATTTTGTGATCCGGCGGTACCTGTGTCTTACCGATACGGTGATCATCCCGGATTATGCCCCTCCGGATACGGTAAGCGAATATAATCTGTTTATTCCGGATCATGAACGAAATCACTATCATTTCACCGGTCCGTTTCTCGATGTCGATCTTTCCCGGTACCATTTTTCACAGGAAACGATCTTTGCCAGTTTCGGGGGAGAGCCGTACAAGCTTCCGCTCTACCAGCTGCTGCGGAAGATTGCCGATGAGAGAAAGGATCTGATTTTCGACGTATTCTATACCGGTGCCATTCTTCCGGAATCATCTGAGAATTATCTGTCCCACGGGTACGTGCCCAACCTGTATGAGCACCTCGCAGAGGCGCGGATTGCAATTGTGCATGGCGGGCTCACCACGCTTCATGAGGCACTCCTCTTTAATAAGCCGGTTCTTATCATTATGGATCCCGGTCACCCCGAGCAGCAGAACAATGCAAAGAAGATTGTCGATATGGGTGCAGGAATATCAATTGACGGACGGACCGTCACAAAGGAGATCCTCAGACAAAAGATCGCCGAGACGCTGGCTCTCTCTCCCAGAAAATCCGGTACTGATTATGCGGCGGTTGCCGGCAGGAAGAATGCTGCGGCGATCATCGAGGCAGTCGCAGGTCACGGGGTAAAAGTAAAGATTAAGTCTTCATCCTCCCCTACAGGAGGGCAGTGAAAAATATGGGCATTTCCGCGGAGATCAAATCCATAAAACCGGCTGAGGAACTGCACACATGCCCGGCTTGCGGATACGAGTACGGGTTCCATACGTCATTTGTCAGTGTGAACGCCGGAAAGGATGGGAAAGAGAACCCGGTCAAATCCACCCGTGAACTCTACCGGGTGATCCTTATCTGCCCGGAGTGCGGGGCACGGTTCGATGCAGGCTGGCGGATCTCGTTCTGTGATGAGGAAAGCCATATTGTCAGGGCAACCCGTGTCCTGCGCTGATATGTTTGATCTCCTGCTAGGCTGGCAGGGGAACCGTGATGGAAGCGTGGAGCCCGGGGGCTGTGCCTGATGCAGTGTATCCGGTGCAAGGGAAAAGGGATGTGCGGTCTCGCCCGGTGTCCCATCACGAGCCGGTTCCACGCACAGGCTGAAGTGAAACCCTCCACCTGTTACCAGGGCAGTGCCCCGTCGGTTTTTGTCGGCAGTTTCGGGTACCCGGATGTTCAGGGCGGTCCGCTCATGATAAATGACAGCGATCATCCCCCGGACTGGCTGGGCCGGAACCTCGGGATAGAGGATATCGTAGGTATACGGGCACGGACGATCCGCGGGAGATCCCCGCTCCAGCGGTTTACCGGCAACCTCCAGGAGATAGCGCTCTCATCGCAGCCTCTTGATGTCGATGTGATGTTTGAAAAACCCGTCTCCTTTGCGATGACCTTTGATGGCACAGTTGCCCCGGTCGGATTTTCCGGGATTGTCCGGGACCTTGACGTCATCGGGAGCGCCCGGGTAGGGAGAGTTGTGGACAGGATCACGTCTGACGTGGACATACGGGTCACCGATGCCTGTGTCGAACTCAGCCAGGGTGGAAGCGATGTCTATGAGATCACGAAGCTCATGACCGCGGGTCTCCTTGGAAAACGCCGGCATTTCGTTCCCACCCGCTGGGCGATCACAGCGGTCGATGACACTCTTTCCACGGCGCTGAAAAAAGAGATCGCACGGTTCCCGTCCCTTGACGAATACCGGGTCTTTTCTGGAGAGATCTTCGGGAACCGGATCGTCTGCATCCTTGCACCGGGGGACTGGCGGTACGAGATGATCGAAGTCTGGGGCCGCCGCACGCTCTGGGCCGGGGATACGGAAGTGATTGTCGAGGACCGGGAAGCAATGAAAAAACAGGGCTACTCCCCGATTTCAGGTGCCTATTACTCGGCACGACTTGCCGTGTGTGAGTATCTCAAAAGCATCCGCAGATCGGCCCGGGTGATCGTGCTGCGCCACATATCCAGCGATTACTGGGCACCGCTCGGGACCTGGGTGATCCGTGAGGCGGCACGAAAGGCAATGGTCTCACCTTCAGATTCATGCGAGTCGCTGGATGCGGCCATAGCCGTTGCGTCCGACAGGATCGGGTTTGATTACTGGCAGCAGCATAGCACGCTCATTCCTGAAATGCGCACGCAGCGGACCCTTTTTTCCTTCTGATCGTTTATTTCTGGAATGCCTGCGCCGATTTTGACTGCCGCTGGTACCGGTCTTTTATGGCGTCAAGCGTCTCGATCTCTGTCGTGTCCTTGTCGTCCCTGAGCCGGATAAACCGGGGAAACCTAAGGGCAAACCCTGCTCCGTAGGTCGGGCTGACCTGAAGTTCTGCATATCCTACTTCAAACACAAGTCCCGGTTCGAAATTCACCTCTTTACCAGATCCTGAGATCACCGTGTCCTTGAGGAGATCGTACACCTCGGCCAGCTGCTCATCGGAAAAACCGGTGGCAACCCGTGAGAGGGGGATAAGTTTCCCCTGGTCCTGGCAGGCGAGAAGGAACGAGCCGAAGACGTGCGCCCGTTTGCCTTCGCCCCACTCGGCCCCTATGACGGCAAGGTCGAGCGTATCCACCTCGGGCTTGATCTTGATCCAGTTCTTTCCCCGCTGGCCCGGGGTGTAAGGTGAATCGGCAACCTTGAGCATGATCCCCTCGTGGCCTGCGGCAAGCGCACGGTTGTAGGTGTCCTCGATTACCGTCGGATCTGCACTTACGACCTGCGGGGCCACGTACTGCGTGACCACATCCACGAGAATTTTCCGGCGTTCCAGGAACGGGAGATCGATCAGGGTTTTGCCGTCCAGATAGAGGATATCAAAGACATTGGGCACCATCAGGATCTCTTCCTGCGCTTCGGCAATATCGTGCCGTCGCCGGAACCGCCTCAACACGGACTGGAACGGCATCGGCTTACCGTCTTTTATTGCAATGACCTCTCCGTCAAGGATCACGTCATGGGTGGTCGAACTCTGCAGGAGTCCGATCACGTCGGGAAGTGCAGCACTGACGTCTTCGAGCCGGCGGGAATACATCATCGCCCGATCGCCATCCCTGTGGAACTGGAACCGGGAGCCGTCATACTTGAATTCTGCCGCAACAGCCCCGTGTTCCTCAACCATGCCGGCAATAGTCCCCTGCTGGGCAAGCATCATCCGCACCGGGTGGAATGGAGTGATACGGACCTCTTTAAGAGCATCAGGACCAATCCGTGCGAGACGCGCCACTTCTCCCAGATCATTGATGGCCTGCATCGCATGTTCTACAAGGGCCGGCTCCACAGAGAACGCCTTTGCGATTGCTTCCCGGACACTTCCCTCGCCGACCCCAATGCGGAGTTCCTCAAGCATGATCCGGGCGAGGTACCGCCCTTCAAGAGGGCTTGCGTCACCGAGCAGCAGCATGACCGTACGCATCTTTTCTTTCTGGGAGGCTGCCCCGCCACGGGCCGCAATGCTGATGAGTTTGCTGTACACCTCAACAATGTCGAGATCCTGATGGGATAACGAAATTTGCGATTTTTTAGACAAGAGTTCTTCCACTGCCCGTCCAACGTCTCCGTTTTTGTTGATACGGTCGATGACAACACCTTGTTTTACACCGGAGACCTGACGGACGGCCTCGTAGAGCAGGTTCGGGCCGATCCCGAGTTTCTGCGGGCTCCAGTCAGGAAATATCCGTCCCATGACAAACCTGACAAAGACCGGGAGTTCATCAGGTGAAAGCCCGGGCAGGACCCTGCTTATCACATCGATCATATCGAGACGACCGGAGATGCCCTCAATCTCTTCGCAGCACCGGGAGAACTCCAGAAAGAGCATGATATTTCTGTTTTGTGAGTTGGCCGCCGGAGCATTAACATTTTGCTGTAACGCCGTAAAACGGGTTTTTCGCAGTGCTGGGGCATGCTCTGCGATAAAGGTAAAAGTATTTTTAATGACCTGCTGATAGTTCATGCAGTGCAGGTCGTGGATTATCCATATGGGTGACGAGTGGCAGCCCGAAGCTGTTGTCCGGTTGAGACTGGAACGCCTTAAAAAGGAGTTTATCGATTATATCGCGGTCAACAGCGAAAAGATCGATGCCAACATCCCGGTTTTTTTTGGCCAGGTCATTGCGTCCCTTGACAAGACTCTCCCGGGCCTTGGTGACGAGCTCTACGACCCTTTTATCGATGCAATGGCATTTGCTGTGCTGGAAGCATCGAAACGATCCGAGGACATCCCGTTTGTGGAAAAACTCTTCGATTATGCCATGCGGAACAAGCGGGGGAACCGGGGTCGTGCAGTCTACGACATCCTGCTTGGCATGAAGATGATCAACACCGGGAAATATGCAGAAGGTGCTGAGCAGCTAAAAAAATACCGGTCGGTGGATGTCATCATCTGCCCGGCTATCGCATACTGTTACTTTGTCCTCTCCACTCAGCAGAATCCTGCTGACAGGGGGGGCCATCAGCGCCCCAACGATATGTCGCTTGCCGCACGGGAACAGATGATCGAACTCATCCGGCTCAAACCTCCCATAAACCGGCTTCAGGATCTCGAAATCGTTGAAGACCCCCGGATCATCAAGATCTTCTGGTTCATGATCAAGCAGGCAATCGAATGGTTCCCCAGCGAACGCGAGTTTATCCGTATCGGGATCGAGAAGGCATCCCGCGACGGGAAACGCGACATAAAAGAGGAGCTCCTCAATATCGCGATCGAGCGGTTCTACAATGATATGTTCTTCCTGCGCGAGCTTTATAAACTCAAGCTCGAGAACCGGGACGCCGGCGGGGTTGCAGGAGTCGTCAAGCAGATGACCCAGCAGTATCCCGATGACATCGAACCGATCTACTATGGCCTCAAACTCTCGATCATCACCAGCCGCATGGACACCTATTTCCGGTTCCGGAAACTTGCCGTGACTAAAAGTATGCCGGCACAGGCGCTCCTCCTGCTGGACTATTCGTTTGAGTTGATGAGCGGCAAGCAGGCCGAGGCGGCTGCCTGCATGGACGAGATCAAAAAACGCTTCGGTCCGCAGCACTATTTTGTGACGCTGCTCGAGTACGTGGCGCACGATTTTCAGTCAGACGACACAAAAAAAGCCAAACGGGCTAAAAAGGCGATATTTGATGCCATCGACCAGTATTGTATGAAACTGCTCAAGATTGAGGTGCGATGATGAGAACACGTATGACGACAGGTGTATGTGAAGATAGAACGGTTTTCCGGGAACGTCAGGAGACAACTCCATGACAGTAGTGCGGATCCTAATCGCAGCGGGCGATGCGGCGGATGCCGATGAACTCGCGTACCTGGCAGAGGAGGCGGGATACCGTGTGATGGCACGGGCATCTTCCGGGAAAGACGTCATCACGTTCGCAAAGGCCCGTCATCCGGATCTCATTCTGATGGATGTGCATCTTCGCGGGGAGATGGGAACTCCGGCGGCAGTAAAGAAACTCCAGATGCACTGCAACATTCCGGTGGTGCTGGTCGCCGCTTCAGATGAGGACGTCCCGGTTCTGCACAAGGGCACATCAGTCCCGTACGGGTTCCTGGTCCGGCCGTTTGGGACACGGCAGTTCCTTCAGGTAATCGGGGCGGCAGTCGACCGGCATATGCGGGAGCAGGCCCCCGGTGGGAACGGTGACGGAGAAACCCTGTACGACAGTACGGCGGTGCGAAAGATTGCCCATGATATCAACAACTCGCTCAGTTCTGCGCTCGCGAATATCCAGCTTTCCCGCAGGTCGTACCCCCATAAGGATCGCATGTTCGAGCACCTGGACAGCGCTGAGACGAGCGTGCTGCGGGCGCGGGATCACGCCCGCCAGCTGCTCACACCGTCGGTGCGGCCGGAAAAAGAGGCCAGAGCAGAACGCGGGGAGCAGGTACCAAAAAAGCAGATCGGGAGTGCTGGTGTTGAGAAAACGGGTACGGCCGCACGGTACAGGATCCTGCTGATGGACGACGAAGCGGCAATCCTTTCGGCAACAAGCGATATGCTCTCATTCCTTGGTCACGAGGTTATCGTGGCAGAAAACGGCGATGTGGCCATCGATCTGTATGACCGGGCACAGGCCGGAGCCGTGCCGTTCGATGCGGTTATTCTCGATGTCACGGTGCCGGGCGGGAAAGGGGCACAGGAGACCATGCCCCGGCTCCGACAGATTGATCCCGAAGTGCGTGCGATCGTCTCCAGCGGGTATGCCACCCATCCCCTCGTCGTAAGTTTTGCCACCGGCGGTTTTGTGGCAGCCCTTGTAAAACCATACGGGTTCAAGGAACTCGAGGAATCGCTTGCACAGGCATTCCGGTCAAAGGGGATTTACAACCGGATCTCCTGAGGGGAGTCCGGGGTCGACCCCCTCTGGGTCGCCACGGTGAGGCATTTTTCTTCAGCGTAAAGCCCGAAGCCATCGCGTGCACTCGCCCACGCACGGTCCGGGGTATTGTTGATCTCGCTTAAGTGGGAGAGAACCACCTGCGGCACGTCTTTTCCGAAGACCCTGAGTGCTGCGGCTGCAGCCGGGTTTGAGAGGTGTCCCCGGCTGGATCGTATCCGCCGTTTCAGGGACTCAGGATACGGCCCGTTTGCGAGCATCTCCGGGCAGTGGTTGCTCTCAAGCACGAGGCCGTCGCAGCGCCGGAGCAGATCGAGCATATGGGGGGTGAGGATACCCGTATCGGTGCAGTAACCGAGCATCGTCCCGTTCTCCCGGATCACAAACCCGCAGGGTTCAGATGCATCGTGGGATGTTGCAAACGGGGAGATGGTAAAACCACCGGCCATAAACGGGTCATCGTACCGGCAGGAATGCGTTGTGAGCGGTTTATCCGAGGTGCGCCGGTGACACAGAAAATCGCCGAGCGTGCCCCGTGTGGCATAGAGGGGGCATTCCAGTTTTCTTGCGAGCACGTCAAGGCCCCTGATATGATCCACGTGTTCGTGGGTGACAATAATTGCCTCGATCGCATCGACCGTGCAGCTGGTCTGTACGAGCCGGTTCAGGGTCTCCTTTGCACTCAGGCCGGCATCGATGAGGATGGCGCCATCGCTCCCCCCGATATATGCGCAGTTACCTTTGCTTCCGCTCGCAAGAATCGTGCACCGCATGTCCCGTTACCATAGGTGTTTTTTGTATTAACCTGCTTTCATCCTAACTGCAACAGGGTAGAGGAACAGGGTCCAGAAAAGAAAAACCGGGGTTATTTTTTTGCTTTTAATGCTTCGTACTCCGCAAGCACCGGGGCAATGGTCTTTGTCGAGATGGAGCGCCGCACAAGAAGGGTCAGTTTCCTGCAGTACTGGATATGAGCGATCTGGAAACTCACGATAAGGCCAAAACAGAAGCACGTGACGCCAATCAGGCAATAACTTGTAACATCAACCATTGTATATCCCCTCAGGTTTCCCGTGCGAGTTCGTCCACAATCGGTACGACAGAGTCAGCATCGGAACACTCTTTTGCGAGCACCATAAAACGCTTCGAGTAATGCAGTTTCAGGACCTGGTGCCCGATGATCATTCCAATCGAGAACATGATAATTCCAAAGCCAATGTAGATGAGCAGATCTGTCAGCAGGTCAGTCATGGTGCACTCCATTGACTGTTACGGCAGGATACAGATAAATTTATTGAACAAAAATTATCCGGCCGTAATACCCGTGGGAGACATCAGGAGCTCCCGACTGGTTTTCCTGTAAAAAAGGAAAAGGCCATTAACCGCAAGAACGTTGTTACCGTTATACGTGGCGATGATCCATGGATTGCAGTTCAGGAGGCAGAATCCGTGACCGGTGAAGAACCAACCCCCCTGCGCTTTACGCTCTCCGAGTTTGCCGGATCGCTGGGCGACTTCGGGACGATCATCCCGCTCATCCTCGCCGTTGCACTGGTCTCCAATGTCAACCCGCGATATATCCTTCTCTTTTTCGGGATATGGTTTATCCTGACCGGGCTCTATTACCGGTTGCCTATCCCGCTCGAACCGATGAAGGCGATCGCGGTGATCGTGATCGCCGGTGGGATCGGGAGCGGGGAGATCGCGGCCGCCGGTCTTATCCTCGGGGTGCTTTTTCTGGTGCTCGGCTATGGCCGGTGCTTTGCGGTCATCGAAAAATGGGTGCCGGAGAGTGTGGTGCGGGGCATCCAGCTCGGGCTCGCCCTGCTCCTCTTTAAAGCCTCCGTGGACTTTGTGATCAAGGATTCCTTCTTTTTTGTTATCGGTATTGCCATCATCGTGGCATTTCTCCTCCTTATTCATTATAAAAAAGTCCCGGACCTTTCGTCTATCTGCGTGATCGCGGTGGGTGTGATCGGTGGGATCATCCTGCATGGAATCCCTCCCCTCAGCCTGATCCCACCCCCCACGCTCGTGATCCCGCTCCCCACGGATTTCCCCTCTGCTCTTTCCACGCTTGTACTGCCTCAGGTGGCACTCACCATCGCAAATGCGATCCTTGCGACCTCCCTTTTGACAAAAGACCTCTTTGGAAAGGATGTACCCCCAAAAAAACTTTCGACGACGATCGGTCTCATGAATATCGTCTCAGTCCCCTTTGGGGGGTTTCCCATGTGTCACGGGGCAGGCGGGCTTGCGGGGCAGTACCGTTACGGTGCACGGACCGGTGGGGCAAGCATTATTGCCGGCCTGATCTTTATCATCCTCGCCCTGTTCTTTACCTCGCCGCAGGTGCTCTCCATCGTAGCGGTGGGAGTCCTCGGGGCGCTTCTGGTCTTTGTGGGAATTGAGATGTGCCGGTACAGCCTCAGAACGGATTCTCTTGCCATCACCATCGGTATCGGCGTACTTGCCCTTGCCATATCCATGACTGTTGCATTTATTATCGGCATTGCTGCGGCATACGTGCTCATCCTGGCAAAGAAGAGGCAGGCGCAGAAAGGTTCCGCAGCATAAATCCGGGCAGGAGACCTGCGGGGTATCCCGGCCGCATTCGCGGGATGAATACAGCCCGGATAACGAAACCTTAACAACCTTTCCCGCCGAGTTTTTCTGCTATGTGGAGCGTGGTTGATGTCGAAACCTGGATCTCGCGGCGTACATCCCGGCTGGATGCAGTGCACGGCCCGGTACAGGAAATCATCGAGAAGGTAAGGTCGGGAGGGGATGGCGCCCTCATCGAACTGTCCGAAAAATTTGACAAAGTACATCTCGATACAATAGCCGTCGATGAGGATACGCGGGAGGCCGCATACGAGACGGTCGATGCACAGGTTACGGAATGCCTGGTGGAGGCAGAGGCCCGGATCAGCCGTTTCCACGAACTCCAGCTGCCCCGGGGCCTCTGGCTCAATGAGCTCGAACCCGGCCTCACTCTTGGCGTGAAGACGACCCCGCTCTCCCGTGTCGGGGCATACATCCCCGGGGGCCGTGCCGCCTATCCCTCGACCGCTCTCATGTGCACGGTTCCCGCACGGATCGCCGGTGTCCCGTCAATCTGCTGCTGCTCCCCGCCGCCGATCCAGCCGCTCACTCTCGTCGCTCTTGACATTGCCGGCGTGGACGAGATCTACCAGTGCGGCGGAGCACAGGCAATTGCCGCGATGGCGCTCGGGACCGAAAGCATCGACCCGGTGGACAAGATCGTGGGGCCGGGCAACGTGTACGTGACCGCGGCAAAGATGATGCTCCGTGAGTATGCCGAGATCGATTTCCCGGCAGGCCCGAGTGAGATCGCTGTCATAGCGGACGAAAGTGCCGTGCCGGCGTACGTCGCGTCAGACATCCTCGCACAGGCCGAACATGACCCCAATGCGGCCTGCCTTCTCATCGCCACATCCGCCTCGATTGCCGATCGTGTCGGTGCCGAGATCAACAAGCAGGCCGCAGACGCCCCGCGAAAGGATATCATCGCACAGGCCCTCAAAAACTCAGGCTACATAGTGACCGGTGATCTGGATGAGGCAGTTGCGATCTCCAATGCCGTCGCTCCCGAGCACCTCTCCATCCAGGTGATGGATCCCCTGCCGGTCCTTGGCGGCATACAGAATGCCGGCGCCATCTTTGTCGGGCCGTACACCCCGGTCGCCTGCGGGGACTATGCGTCGGGTACCAACCACGTGCTGCCGACCGCTGGGTATGCCCGGCAGTATTCGGGCCTTGACGTACACCACTTCTGCAAGACATCCTCGGTGCAGATTCTCACAAAAGACGGTCTTGACAGCATCGGGGACATCATCGAAACCCTTGCCACTGCAGAGGGTCTTTATGCCCACGCACAGTCCGTGCGGGTGCGGCGGCAGGAAAAGAAGGGCGATAGGAAGAGCGATTCAGGCTGCTGAAGTGCCGGACCGGGTTTTCCCCGGGACATTTTTTCTTTATGCGTTTTTCAGCCGGCGGATCATGCAGGAGCCGGCGACGATAGTGATCCCGAGCGCGGCTATTGCTATCCCCGGGGAGAGGGGCACCGGTGTGGGCTCTGTCTCCGGGGGCAGGAAGGTAATGTCAGTCGAAGCGTAACCCCCGTGGCTGAACCGCTCCCGGTCGATGGGGGTGGTCACCACATAGACCGTGTACTTCCCCGGGTTCATGTTCCCGAGAATGATGGATGTGTCCCAGGGATACATCCAGGTACCGTCCTTCATATTCACGGGTGCGGTGGTAAAGAGGCCGTGCCCGGCCGGTATATTGAGGTTCTCCAGCGTGACGCCCCGGGAGTCCAGATCCGGGCCGGTCAAAAAGAGGTAGACTGCGATTGTCTGGATGCCTGAGACCGTGCCGGTGAGGGTGACCATGTCCCCGATATGCACGACGGAGGGGGTCGCATTGATGGTAACGGTCGTGACCGTCTGAGCACTCACGGGAAGGAGGGCGATAAGGATGAGAAAAGTACCTGCTGCCAGCGGACAGAACCACCCCTTCATATCAGTACCCTTCCAGCTGAAACGATAAAACAGTATCACCGTGGAATTTTTTAGAATTCCACGACCATGACTGCCTCTTCTTCTGCTTTGAGTTCCCCTTTTAAGTGATCGGCTTCGAACTCATAACCGTTGGCCGGGTTGTAATCCTCGTAGAGCTCGCACTTGTCCAGGACATCGACAAACTCTTTTAAGAATATCCGTGGGATTACGTCTACCCTGCCACCGAACCGCCCGGTGATCTTTTTGATCATGGCCCGGATGAACCGGTGGGTAACTTTTTCCCGGTCGACCTCCCTGAATGCCTGAGAGTACACGTCAACGACCTTGAGGGCAACAAGTTCGAGTTTGCCGGTATCGAAGCGGGAGAGGTGGATCTGGGGCTGGCGGGGATTTTTATAGGCACCGGTCTCAGCCACGCTGATCCGGTCGTAAAGCGGCGTTACCGACCGTATCCCCCGCGACCCGTCGAAAAATGCAGGGGTGCCGGTGAACAGGAAGTAACAGTGCGGCATCCTGCCGGCATCGAGCGCATCAATGATCCGGGCGAGTGTCTGGTAACTCCTTTCCCGCTGGTTCCGCTGGAGCCCCTGCGTGGTTTCGAGTTCATCGATCGCGATCGCAAGCCCCCGGTATCCTGCACCGTGGAGGATCTCGACAAGTCCTGAAAGGAAGAGAAACGCAGTGGAATCGTCGACCTCTCCTTTGATACCTGCCTCCTGCTTGAAGTCGCGCCCGACCGTAGGCTCTGCCGCGATCCAGCCGATTGCTGCCTGCGCAATCGGGAAGTCGCCGGCGTTGTTTGCCCGGTAATACGTGCGCAGCGCGGCTGCAATGGCGCTGTTCTTTTCGCTGATACCGGCGAGGGCAGTCTCGATCTCCTTTTCCGTTGCCGCTTCGAGAAGAGCGTCCTCCACGCTGCCGCTCCCTGCTGAGATCAGTCGCTCTTCGATCGCAAAGAGCCAGTTGTCCACGATAGTCTTGAGCGCGTGCTCTGTCTCGTTCGTTTTGAGATTCGCACAGATCTGCTGGTAGAGCGCTTTTGGTTTCGAGAGGGGGGCTTGAGGGGAGACAAAAACATGGGCAGTGACAAAATTTTTGGTACCTGCGATCTCAAGGGCGCGGGCGACAAAAAAAGTCTTGCCGCTCCCGTAATCCCCCCGGATAAACTTGAGGTCTCCTCCTCCTTCCGCCACGTAATCCAGCTGCCGGGCGATCACGCCCTCTTCCATGTCAAGCCCGACCGCAATCCGTTCAAGGCCGTCCGCAGGTACCGTGCCCCTTCTGAGCGCGTTTATGATGTTGAGGCTCTGGTGCCGGCGCCGGGCTGTCTGTTCAGGTTCCGGAATATTCATAGACCTCCCCCTCCGCACTCATACCTTTTTTTTCTATGAGCATAATCCCCTGTGCTGCCGATTTACGGATCAGGGCGTTTACGATCCCGGCGACCCTGCGGGTACCAAGCAGCCGGCGCAGGTCTGTCTCGCTCGCCCTCCTATGGGTGGCAAGAAAAACGAGGATCTTCTGTTCAGGCTCCGAGAGCGCCATGATCTCGCTCATGGCCTGCACCGGTCGGAGTGACGCGGTCTTTTTCTCCGTGCCGAGTGCCTGGGCCTTTATGACTGGGCAGTCAGTGAGCATCTGCTGTTTACACTGCTGTACCAGGGCAAGAAAGTCGTCAGGATGGCAGTTGCAGGAGTACGCAGGCAGCGCATCAATGCCGCAGAGACAGTCGTACATGCAGGTCGCATAGTCCTCCCGTGACAGTGCATCCGCGGCCGCACTCCGGTACGCCGCGGCAAGGCACTCCCGCACCTCTGACCCCAGCGTATCCCTCCTCTCTTCAAGGCGCCGGATCAGTTCTGCTGTGAACCGTCGCATCCGGAGGAGTGTCCCCTCTTTTTTTGTTACGGCGGTTGCAACCCGGCAGAGATCGGTCAGTTTCCTAACGTTTGCGAGAATATAGAGCAGCACCTTCTCGGATTCGCGGTCGTCAGCCTGCGAGGCAAGGAACTCTGCGTACGGAAGCCCGCCGTTTAAGTAATCGGCACGGTATGCCCGGTAATACCAGGACCGGGCCTCTCCAGGATCCCCCTGTTCCCGGTACAGCTCTGCCGTCTCTGTGAGAGAGACCACGTTCGTGTCGCCCGTTACAAGCGAAAGAAATCGTGTGCGGGCCTCTTCCGGTGGGAACTGTGTCCTGATATACCCGCGGTATGACCGGAGGATCTGCCTGAGAGTCTCTGCCGGGCATGGTTCATCCAGTTCCTTGCGGATCAGGCTTTCGTATGCCACAAGGGCGTTTGCATGATCGCCCAGCGCCGCAGAGAGTTCGCACGCGATGAGCTGGTGTTGTGGCTTATCTTCAAGCGCGATCAGTTTTTTTACGGTAGCAAGCCCCCGGAGATATTCTCCCCTCTCCTGCAACAGGAGCGTATAATCGAGAAAGATGCCGGGGTCGGGAATCTCTTTGAGAAACGACACGTAGGCCTCGGGAGCGGTGGCAGCATCTGCGCCGGCCCGTGCAGCAAGGTAGAGCCGGAGGAGGGCCGGATCGTGGGATTCATCGCAGAGCCCCCGTGCCTCGTCCGCCGCTTCCCGGTACCTCCCGGCTGCACAGAGCGCTTCGATATATTCCCGGCTTTTTGTGTGCCCGGCCACGAGAGACTGGTACAGGGCACAGGCTTCCTCTGCCCGCCCGGTCCGGGTGAGGGCAGCGGCCAGGTTCCGGCAGTCGTCAGGCCGTTTCCCGAGTGCGTAGAGCCTTTTTAAAACCGGGAGTGTCCCCCGGTAATCCTTTCCTGCGAGCAGGCTGGCCGCATAGCTGCGCAGGGCATCCTGGTTATCGGGATCAAGCCTGACCGCCGCCGCGTACTCTGCAATTGCCCCCTCGTCGCCCCGCTGTTCGAGCACTTTTGCAAGATAACTGTGGACGTGGGACGACTCTGGCATCTTCCGGGCGAGATCCCGGAAATATACCTCCGCCTCTTCAAGTTTTCCAAGGGAGAACAGGTTGGTAGCTGCAAGGACTTCCAGCGCAGGGTCCCGGGTCGTTTCGAGCAGCCGGTTGCACAAGTCGAGTGATTCCTGGTATTTTCCCTCGGCATACAGCCTGAATGCATCTTTATGCTGGTTATCTGCGGTTGCCGGTATCATGGCGTGCCTGGATGGAGCCGGACCCTGAGAAGACCGGCAAGCATCCGTATCATATCCCCTTTCCTGACCCGGGAATCCCCCTTGTTCTGCCACGTGACCGGCACCTCCTCAATCCGGTACCCGGCCCGTTTCAGCCTCCAGATCAGTTCGACATCGAACTCAAAACCCCGTGCAATAAGCCGGGGTAGTACAGCATCGACCGCGGATTTTGTAAAAACTTTTGCCCCGCACTGCGTATCGTGGAAGGAAAGGCCGAACAGGAGCCGGATAATCAGGTTGAAGCCCCGGCTCTCCAGCCGGCGCAGCCATCCCTGCCGAATCTCCTGCTGCGAACCCGGTACCCACCGGGAACCGATGACCACATCTGAAGAGGAGAGATGTCCGAAGAGCCGGCAGATCTCGTCGATGCTCGTGGAACCGTCGGCATCCACATACCCCACGAGCGGTGCCTGAGCGGCGGCAAGTCCTGCAATCGCTCCCCCGCCCTTCCCGAGCCGGGTAGAAAAACGCAGGCAGCGGATGGAGAGGTCGGGACGGCGTTGTGCTATCGCCTCCACCACGTCTGCAGTGCCATCGTTCCCGTCGCAGACAACAATAAACTCCCCCTCGAACTGCGTGATGGCCACAAAGAGGTCAGGTATCCGCTTTTCCTCGTTGTAGGCGGGGATGACCAGACTGTATTTTATCGTGGGGGCAGGTGACATGGCAGGCAGTACATTTACGGAGGTTCTTTCATCTGCAGGTCCAAAAATCACGGGCCCGGCAGCGGTTTAATCCAGTACCGTTGGGTGGAGATCGCCAATAATATTACTGGTGTTTGCCCAGATGCCGGGCGAGTGCCGTGTCTTTATGGTATTTCTCCGCGATGGCAAGCGCGGTTGCCCTGAGCGCCTGGTGATCCTTCAGGCAGGTCTCCGGAGGCGGGGACTTGCGCAGTATGGCAGAGGTGTTCTCGGTTACCTGGATAAGTTCGGTTGCGATCAGCGCGTCAAGCCAGATCAGGTCGGCGAGCATGCTTTTGAGTTCCGGATCTTCCATACTCTCTACTTCAGACGTGCCGGTATTTAAGGAAGGGGTGCCCCTAAAACGGGGGTCACGAAGAAAAAAAGGCGGAGGATCGGCTGCCTTATCCCTGCCACCGGAAGTACGGGACACCGTCGATCACCCGGTGCCCGATCTTCTTTTCCGTAAAGAGGAGCGGGGCAAGCAGCGCCAGGTCGGCGATGAACACATCGAGGTGCTTTGTGCGGTTCATCCCGGGCCCGATGAGTGCCTCCTCGATCTCGTGGAGGGAGTACGCGGTGTCGGGATGCGCCCTGAGCAGGGCCTCGATTTCATTTATCCCTTCGGTGCCTTTATTGTATTCAGCTGTGGTAAGGGGCATTCTGCTATCACCGGTCCACCGTTTACGGTTTTGGATCTCATATAGGTTCGGGAGGATCCCATTCCACTCTCTCACGACAACTTTAATCCCCTTGCATTCCAGACATCTCCTCCTGAGTGCCATGACCTATCTGGATAATATAAAAAAAGACGGGAAGTATGCAAATCCCTTCTTCTGCCTGACAGGGATCGAGGTCATCTGTGCGGAGGAAGGCAGGGCCACGCTGAAAATGGCAGTCAGGCCCGATATGCACAACGGTGTTGGCTGGCTGCAGGGAGGGATGCTCGTGGCGCTTGCCGATGAGGCGATGGCTCTTGCACTCTACCCGATGCTGGAAACAACCGAAGGGATAGCGACCATCTCCGAGTCCACGAGTTTTATCAAGGGTGTGCGGGAGGGCGTGATCCTTGCCGAGGGCCGGGTGATCCGAAAAGGGCGGCGGGTCGCATTCTGCGAAGGAGAGGTCAGGATGGATGACACTGATAAGACGATGCTCTCCCGGACCACCGCCTCATTTGCCGTGACGATCTGCAAATAATATAAAAAGAGAAAAAGTTTTTTGCTTACTTTTTATTTTTCTTTGTGCCTGCTTTTTTAGTCGGTTCTTCTGTGGCTGGTGCCTTTTTCGTGACGTAATATGCGACACCTGCCGCAACAATAACCACCACGAGAGCAAGAACAATCAGGGTTACCGGTGGGACAGACGGAGCGGCGTTCTGTGCAGCAGCAAGCTTCGTTGTCGCCTCGCTGTTGCCGGGATCGCTTGCAAGTGCTGCTTTGTACGAGGCTATGGCGTCCTGGTAGTTCCCGAGTTTTACCAGTGCGTCTCCCTTGTTGATCATGGCACCGGTGTAGTTCGCATTATTGGCAAGCGCCTGGTCATACGAGGTCACCGCGTCCGCGTACTTCCCGAGGTTGTACTGGGCATACCCCTTGTTGTTCCAGAGCATGTCGTCATTGGGGTACTCCGCGAGCCCGGCATCACTGGTCGTTATCGCATCAGAATAATTACCCAACTGGATCTGTGCATAGGACTCGCCCTGGTACGTGTAGAGGAGTGCATCGGATGTCTGAATCATAGTCGTATTCGATGCGAGTGCCTTATCGAAGAGTACAATCGCGCCTGAATAGTCCTTGCCTCCCAGTAACTGCACTGCCGCGTTGTAGTAACCCGTGGCAGCATCCGTGGATGTGGTCTCGTTGGCTGCCATGGCGGGAATGATCATTATGGCACACACCAGAAGAAGTGCCAGAATACCGAGAATCTGCCCTCGTTTCATACCCGGTATATGGGTGCTGTCCTGACATCAATCTTGCTTTGGTGAGCCGGGATCTTTGCCCGGGTTGCCCGATGTGAGGTTCACCGGAGGAACCAGAGGTAGAGCATGATCGATCCGCAGAATGCCCCGATGGCGAGCCAGGCGATTGAGAAAAGGGATGAATTAAGTATATTCTGCCGGACCAGCGCATCCACATACCCGGCCGGGAGCGTGGCCGAGAATCCGGCTGCTGCCAGGATTATAAGAATCGCAATCCCGGCAACGATGGCGCACATCTCCAGAAACGGTACCAGGTACCCGGTATGCATAACGGTGAATAGCTCTCCTGATATTATAAAGTCCGTCGTTTTTACTCGTGGTACAGGAAATCCGGTAAAACCCCGCGCCAGGATCCGGACTGGCCGTTCTATCCCGTCGATAAGATAATAATAATAGGGAATGCGGCTCAAATGGTATGCATTCGGGGAGATCACGTGAAGTACATTTTTGTCACCGGTGGTGTTATGAGCGGCCTGGGAAAAGGGATCACGGCCGCCTCGGTCGGACGTATCCTGAAAAACCGGGGGTACCGGGTGACGGCCGTAAAAATCGACCCGTACCTGAATATCGATGCCGGGACAATGAACCCTGCCCAGCATGGCGAGGTCTTTGTCCTCAAGGACGGGAGCGAAGTCGATCTCGATCTTGGTAACTACGAACGTTTCCTCGATATCGAGCTTACGGCCTCGCATAACATCACGACCGGCAAAGTGTACCGCACGGTCATCGACAAGGAACGCCGGGGCGACTTCCTGGGAGAGACCGTCCAGATCATCCCCCACATCACCGACCAGATCAAGACCTGCATCCAGCAGGCGGCCGAAGAGGAGTTCCCCGACGGGACGAAGGCAGAGGTGTGCCTTGTCGAGGTAGGTGGGACGGTCGGCGATATCGAGAGCATGCCGTTTCTGGAAGCCGTCCGGCAGATGCGGGGCGAGCTTCCCGCGCACGACTACGTCCTGATCCATGTCACGCTCGTTCCTGAGGACGCGATGGGAGACTTAAAGACAAAACCCACCCAGCACTCGGTAAAAGCCCTCCGGGAACTCGGGCTCCATGCAGATATCATCGTTTGCAGGAGTGAACGGGTGGTCGGTGCCAACACCAAGCGCAAGATCTCGGCGTTCTGCGATCTCCCCATCAGTGCGGTCATCTCGGCTGCCACCGCAGCTGATACCTACGAGGTTCCCATGGAGATGGAAAAGGAGGGGATCGCGGATGTCCTCTCATCCATCCTCTCCCTTGAGAAGAAAGAAACCGACCCTTCATGGTACCGTCTGGTTACCAAGGAATACACAAACCGGGTGACGGTTGCGATCGTGAGCAAGTACGGCATAGAGGACGTCTATATCAGCATCAAGGAAGCGCTCAAGCATGCGGGCCGGTCGCTCTCGACCGAGGTGAAGATTGCATGGCTGGATGCGGAGCGGTACGAGCGCAACCAGCTCAAGGACTACGACGGTATTCTCATCCCGGGAGGGTTCGGGAAGCGGGGTATCGAGGGCAAGATCGAGGCGATAAAATTTGCCCGGGAGAACAACATCCCGTTCCTGGGTCTCTGCCTCGGGTTCCAGCTTGCGACCATCGAATTTGCCCGGCACAAGTGCGGGATAGAAGATGCCACCAGCGAGGAGTTCGGGGAGGGCTCGCACGTGATCGCGCTCCTCCCTGAGCAGGAGAGCGTGACCGAACTGGGCGGCACGATGCGCCTCGGGGACTACACCTCCGATATCCGGGACGGCACCCTTGCGATGAAACTCTACGGGAAGAAGCAAATCGTTGAACGCCACCGGCACCGGTACGAGGTGAACCCCCGGTATATCGAGACGCTGGAGAAGGAGGGGCTGGTCTTCTCGGCGACGAACAGGAACCGGATGGAGTGTCTCGAACTCCCCGGCCACCCGTTCTTCTTTGCAACGCAGTTCCACCCCGAATTCAGGTCACGGCCGACGCGGCCCTCGCCCTCCTATCTCGGGTTTGTCGAGGCATGCCGGGCAAACAAGCGGACAAAATAGGCAGGCGACAGTCATGGTCAAACCAGAGAAGTTCATCCCACAGGCAATTGAGGAGATCAAAAAGGCTGCCGGCACCGATAAAGTCGTGATGGCACTCTCGGGCGGTGTCGACAGCTCGGTCTGCGCCGCGCTTGCCGCCCGGGCGATCGGCGACCGGTTGATCCCGATCTATATCGATACCGGCCTGATGCGCAAGGGTGAGACCGAACGGATAAAGACGGTCTTTTCGGACATACGTCTCGAGGTGATCGACGCCAGCGATGAATTCTTCGCGGCGCTTGCCGGGATCACCGACCCCGAGGAGAAGCGCAAGGCAATTGGCGAGCGCTTCATCCGCGTCTTCGAACGGGAGGCAAAAAAATCGGGTGCCACGTGCCTGCTCCAGGGCACGATCTACCCGGACCGGATCGAGAGCGAGGGGGGCATAAAAAGCCACCATAACGTCGGCGGGATGCCCCTTGAGACGGCATTTACCAAAGTGATCGAACCGATCCGCGACCTCTACAAGGACGAAGTCCGGGAGGTTGCGGGAGCACTCGGCCTGCCCAAGGAGATTCAGCACCGGATGCCATTTCCCGGGCCGGGCCTTGCCGTCCGCATCCTTGGGGAGGTCACCCGGGAAAAGGCTGCAGTGATCCGGGAGGCGAACTGGATCACCGAGTCCGAGATCGTCGAGCAGTACCACCCGTGGCAGTGCTTTGCTGCCCTCATCGGTCTCGGGACCGGGGTGAAAGGAGACAACCGGATCCACGGGTGGATCGTTGCAATCCGGGCCGTGAACTCCCGTGACGGCATGACCGCCGATCCCCTCGACATCCCGTTTGCCGATCTTGTGAGAATCGGTGCGAGAATTACTGCCGAGATCCCGAGTGTCGCCCGGGTGGTCTACGACATTACCCCAAAACCGCCGGCGACGATCGAGTACGAGTAACCCCGTTGTCCCTATAAAAATCCAGGATGTCGGGGCAGTCTGGAATACCTGCCAGTATTCCCCGGAAAACAAACAGGAAACCTCCGAAATTATAAGAACTCATGTGATACCCATGAAAAATACCGATATTACAAGCCAGTACAAAGCGCTTGACGACCAGTATTATATGCCCGCTTTCTCGCGGAACATGGCAATTGTCCGCGGAAAAGGTGCAAACGTCTGGGATGGCACCGGAAAGGAATACATCGACTGCGTGGCCGGCATTGCCGTCTGCAGCACCGGGCACTGCCACCCGGCAGTGGTAAAAGCGATCTGCGACCAGGTGCACGAGCTCATCCATTGCTCCAACCTCTACTATACTCCCCACCAGGGCGAGCTCGCAAAAAAGATCGTAGAGATCACCGGCCTCAAAAAGGCCTTCTTCTCAAACTCGGGAGCCGAGGCGAGCGATGGTGCCCTCAAACTCGCCCGGGTCAGGACAAAAAAGCGGAAGTTTGTGGCGTTCACCCACGGGTTCCACGGCCGGACGATCGGGTCGCTTGCCGTGACCCACAAGCCTGCGGCCCGGGAGCCCTTCGAGCCTCTTGGCCTCCCGACCACCTTCGTGGAGTACGGGAACCTTGATGCCCTCAAAAAGGCTGTTGACGGCGACACCGCAGCGGTCATTGTCGAACCGATCCAGGGTGAAGCCGGCGTCATCATCCCCAAAGACAGTTTCCTTGAAGGGATACGAGAGGTCTGCGATAAGACCGGGACGTTCATGATTGTCGATGAAGTCCAGACCGGTATGGGCCGGACCGGAAAATGGCTGGCGATCCAGCATACGAAGGTGGAGCCTGATATCGTGACGCTTGCAAAAGGAATTGCAAGCGGTTTTCCGATGGGGGCACTCGTTGCCCGCGATGGGCTGGAGTTTACCAAAGGCGAGCACGGCAGCACGTTTGCCGGTGGGCCGCTTGCCTGTGCGGCAGGGCTTGCCACGATCGGGGTGTTGGAGCAGATCCTGCCGGACATCGCCCGCAAGGGGGAGCGGTTCAGTACGGGTCTCGCCCGCTACCACCCCCGGGTCCGGGGACTGATGATCGGGATCTCGGTCGGGGATAAATGTGCAATGGTGCAACAGGAGTGCGCTGAGGAAGGCGTACTCGTGAACTGTGCGGCTGACGGGAACCTGCGGCTCGTCCCGCCGCTTGTGATCTCGGACGCCGAGATCGACCGTGCGGTGAAGGTGATCGATGGAGCGCTTGGTAAGGTCATGCTATAGGCAGGGCGGATATGTTTTCGCAAAAAAGGCGGGAAGCAATGCACACGGTGCGGGCGACGTGCGTGTCGCCCGGCTTGCCAGTAACGAGAATCCCGAAGTCCCGTCACCGGCAGCGGTAGCGGCAGCGCAGGCAGCGGCCCTTTCCGCGAACCGGTACCCCGACGAGCGGGTGGACGTGCTTGTTACGGCCCTCCGGGCATATTACGGCGATTATACCTTTGTGACCGGTGTCGGGATGGACGGGGTGATCGAGACCCTGATCCGGACACTTGTCGATCCCGGGGAGACGGTGGCGATATCGGTACCCACGTTCTCGTTCTACGGGCTTGCGGCACAGGCGCAGGGTGCACGGGTTGTAACGGTGCCGCGCCGGCCGGATTTTTCGGTCGATACCGATGCCCTCATACGGGCAGGAAAGGACGCGAAGATTATCGTTCTCTGTACCCCGAACAACCCGACCGGCAACGCGACGTCTGTCGATGATGTGCAGCGGGTGCTCGATGAGATCAGGGGGATCCTCTTTCTCGACAACGCATATGTCGAGTTCTCGGGCATCGATTACCTGCCCCTGATGAAAAAATATGACAACCTTGTGTTCGGCCGGACGTTCTCGAAGGTCCATTCGCTTGCCGGCCTTCGGATCGGGTACGCGTTTGTCCCGGCCTGGCTCCATCCGTTCTACCTGCGGGCAGGTACGCCGTTTACGGTGAACTCGGTCTCGGCAGCAGCGGCATCGGCGGCGCTTTCCGATAAAGATCATGCCGCCCGGTATATCGCACAGGTGCAGGTGTGGCGGAAGCGGTTTGCCGCCGAACTGAAGTTCCCGGTGCTCCCCTCGGATGCCAACTTCGTGATGGTGGACGTGGCGCCGCATACCGGCGACGAAATTGTGGAGAAACTTGCCGCACGCCACGTGCTCGTGCGCTCGTGCAGAAGTTTTACGGGCCTTTCAGATCATTATATCCGTGTGAGTGTTGGAGAAGACTGGGAGAACGAGTTGTTTATCCGGGAGTTAAACGCCGTATGATGTGCGGCATCACCGGGACGCCGGGGACCGGGAAATCCACCGTGGCCGATGAACTGGCCCGCCGGGGGTACCGGGTGGTTCACATCACGGATATCGTGCAGCCCTACGTTCAGGGAAAAGATCCTGAACGGGACACGCAGCTCATCGATACCGACCGGATGGCAGATGAATTCGTGCCCTTTGACGGTTTTGTCGAGGGGCACTTTGCCCACCTGCTGCCCTGCGACCGGATCGTGGTGATGCGCCTGCGGCCCGACACACTTGCCGCCCGTCTTGCAGCCCGCGGGTATTCAAAGGAAAAAACCGGTGAGAACCGGGATGCCGAGGCGCTCGATGTCTGCCTGATCGAGACGGTGGAAGAGTATGAGCCTGACGAGATTTTTGAACTGGATACGACCAGCAAAAGCCCTGCTGCCTGCGCAGATGCGATTGAACAGTTTTACCGGGGCGAGATCCCTGCCTCGTTCGGGACGCTCGACTGGTCGGCATTTGCAGGGGTGTCCTCATGACGCTTGACCAGTTCCGTCCGCACGTGAAGGTCTACTTCGACCCACTCGTGCGGTTTGCCATCCGGTACAGGATCACGCCGAACATCCTGACGATCGCCGCCCTTGCGGCATCGGCAGCGGCCGGTCTCCTCTTCTTTTTCCGGCTGGAGATCTGGGCCGTCCTTGCAGTTGCAGTGAACGCTTTCTGCGATGCGATGGACGGTGCGGTCGCCCGGGAGATGAAGAACCAGAGCCTGCGGGGCGATTTCCTCGACCATGCAGTCGACCGGTACGCGGATATCTTCATTATCACCGGTATTTTTGCAAGCGGCCTCGTGCCCTGGCCGATCGGGGTGCTCGCGCTCACCGGTGTCCTGATGTCCTCGTACCTGGGTACGCAGGCGCAGGCCGTCGGTGTGGGACGGGTCTATGCCGGGGTGCTCGGCCGGGCCGACCGGCTCGTGCTGATCATGGTGGTGGGGATTGTATTCATCTTCTTCCCGATGACGATCTACGGCCTGAACCTGCTTGGCTGGCTCCTCCTCCTCTTCGGGGTCTTCGGCCATGTCACCGCGTTCCAGCGGTTCGGGTATGTGTGGCTTAAACTGGAATAAACCCCCTTTTTTAACTAATCTCTATTTTATACGGGGAATTCAATCGATTATTTCATCACGGTGGAAATTATGTTACGCATCTTTTACCGCCAGATCCCGGATATACTCCAGCGCAGCGATCGCATCCTCCCGTTTCTGGTCGGCCGGGGAGGCAGCTGCAAAGGCAAGGAACCGCTCTTTTGTCGCCGGGGAAATGGTGTTGCCCGCGACGGCGACAATCTTCGCGTAGGTTCGCTGAGGGTAGAAGACCGCATGGGCGGCGGCAAGAAGTGCTCTGTGCGCCGCCGGGGTAATAACTTCGGCAGCCTCGGCTTTTTTGAGCGTGCAACGGATGTTGATGAGCGGTTCTGAAAGCGAATAGCCCGAGACCGGGTCAAAGACGAGCGCCACTTCGTCATCGGAGACGAGCGTGCCGTCTTTGTACATCCGGTAAATCTTCCCGACCCCTGTCATCCCCAGCGTGTCCATCTCGGCGGCCCGGAGCGCTCCCATGCTGGATGCGCCGACCATCTTCACGCCTTTTTTGACTGCGGCAAGGATCTCCCGGTGGGCGACAGCGCAGTCCTGGTGGAAGACTCCATCGATGAGGCCAATGATATCTGCGCCGTCTGCAACAGCGGCAAGGATGTCGCCCCGTTTTGCCGGCGGCCGGTACTCTGCTTCGAGGATCTTCTCCGCTGCAGGGAGATCAAGGCTTGGCCCGAGAAAGACGATGATTTTTGGCATGTTTTACCCTGTCTCCCCTCCGCTCCGGGTCCATCGCGTAGACTTCGAGGCCAGGGACGATCACCCTGACGACAGGTACCCCGATCTCCTCCCGGGTCAAGTCGATGACGATCACCCGTTCGAGTCCCTGTTTTTTCAGGGCCTCAATGGCAAACCGGATGTCCTTTGCGAAATCGTCACTGTCAAACGACCTGAGGGTGCCGTAGTCCACGGTCCCGTTGTCTTTGAACCAGTACCCGTTGATCCGTTTTGCCCGGTCGTAGCCCATCTTTTTCCTGAGATCAGCGGTCGTCGTGTCCTCGCGTGCGCCGTGGATCTGGGTGAGCCGGCTCTGGGCCACCTCGGTGAGCGCCCGCATCGCGGCGATCCGTGCGCTCGTGTGGGTACCGATCCCGATGGTGAGGAGCGTAGGGTCTTTAAGGAGCACATCGTCTGCCACCGCTGCCATGGTGGGGATGCCGATGTCACTGGTGATGTCCCGCAGGGTGACTTCCACCTGCGCATCACGAAACTTCTTCTGCATCTCCGCGAGCACCGGGTCGGTGACACCGGTCACCGCCGGGCCGGTGTCCCGGGTGGCCTCGGCAAGCGACCATGCGTCCCGCTCGATCACTTCCGAGAGTGCGTGGAAGATCGCCTCTTCTTTTGTGTTCCCCGAGGCAAGGCCGTTTGTGGAGGTGCGGAAGATCTGCCGGAAGTTTCGCGGGAGCGGGTGGAAGACCGCCTGCGCCGGCACGAGCACCCGCTCATCGTTTGCGATATCCCAGCCCTCGACCCAGGGGAGCACGTGGCCGGTTTCCGTCTCTGAGGGGAGGATGAGGTCTTTGGGGTTGACAACCGGTTCGCGCCCGTCGAGCATCTCGAACGTATCGAGCTGGATCTTCCGGTCGTGAATCTCCGAGGAGTACCGCTCGATGCCTTCCATGATCGCCGAGATCCGCGATTCCTCGACGGTTGCCCCCTTGCCGTTGTAGACCGTGATCGCCCCGTCGTCCGCGGTCGGCCGGATGCAGGAGAAGACCGGGATGCCGATCCGGTCGAGGTCGGTGATGTCGGCGACCCGGGTGATGCCTGCGGCCAGCACCTTTGGTTCGATGCGTGCGAGTGTTTCTGCAAGCGGTACTGCCCGCTGGGTTTCGTGGTTGTAGGTCTTCTTGCAGGAGGAAATGAGCATGGGTGTCACCGGGAGTTCTCGTGCGGACGGGATTGTCCTTTGAATGAGGTTTCACGTTATTGTGGTTTATACATGTTCATTTTTCGGCTATTGAGAAATTCCCCGGCGCTCCCCTGCCCAAACAATTATCTCCACCAAAGGACGTTTACGGATATGATGCACGGGAAACACTTCCTGCCTGGTATACTCGTCGTCCTGGTCCTCCTTTCGGCCGGTTGTACCGTGAGCCGGCCTAGTGGGAATATGACCGTTGTCCCGACAGAAACTATCCCTGTCATTACCCTACTTCCTGCCCCGGCCCCTATCGGGGGCGCGATAGTTACCGTTCCGGTGCAGCTACCGGTGACAACCTCTCCTCCCGCACCAACGCCCAGCCCCGTCGCCACTCAGACTGTCGATAAGCACCCCCTGCCTACGATCTCGTCAATACATATCTACAGCAACAATTTTCATATTGAGCCGCTCTCCTATGACCAGACAGGTACGGTCACCACCGGTAATGTCGATATATACGGGACGCTTGAATCGACCACCAGCTATCCTGTATGGGTTGATATGAGGGTGGACATGTACGGTGCCTACACCCCGGATAAACCCAAGGCGACGGCCTACGACACCGTGAGGATGTTTCCGTACGGTACGTCGTCATTTGATTTCCGGATTAACAACTATGTGTTTAACGACCGGCTCGATTATACGACGACGTTTGACACCTACAACCTTACTATCCTGAAGGTGACGGTTATCCCTACCTGACCCTGAGCGAACAATAACAACTCTTCCGGTGCGGCTGGCAGAACCCCTGATATTATCCTCAGAAGGGGACGACCCCCGGCTATATTATCTCCCCGCGGCAACGGTGGTATGAGCTATGGATTATACCTATCTTCTCCTGAAATTTCTCATCGGCGGCGGTGTCATTGTCGGGGTGACGCTCCTTACCGATCAGGTCAGCCCGAAGTACGGGGGTATCCTTGTGGCGGCCCCGATCATCACCTCGCTTGCGATCGTCTTTACGTATTCAGAGGCAGGGCAGGCGACGAGCCGGCAGCTGGTCTTTGGAGCGTTCTGGTTTGCCATCCCCTCCCTGCTCTTCCTCATCACCATCTATCTTCTCATGGCACGCTACCCGCTCATTCCCAGTTTTGGCGGGGCGCTTGGGGTCTGGCTTACGGCAGTCGTCGTGATAAACCAGCTCCTTGCCGTGATCTGAAGGGATGATCCGTGTCCCCGGCACGATCTTCAGGAACGCGGCGGCTGTTTTTTCAGCGCTTCTCGGAGCCTGATCCAGTACCAGCAGAAGTTGAAGATGAGCGTGCCAAGACAGAGCCCGATAAACCAGAGCCAGAGCTGCATGTCCCACGAGAGGTCCGGGAAGAGGAAACTGCTGACCGGGTCAAAGACGAGCGAGAAGAGGATCCAAAAACCCGATATTGAGGATGAGCCGGTTGTTATCCCTGGGGTGCTCCGGGTATGATAGTTAAAAGAGGGAACCGATCTTCTGATCCTGTCCCGCTCACGCTGTTCCCTGCAGGAACCGCAGGATCTCTTTAATGTCCGGCACCGAGTGCACCGGGTAGACTTTGACGAAGACGACTTTCTGCTGCTCGTCCACGATCACGTTCGCCCGCTCCGAGAACCCGTTCTCTTCCCGGAAGAGCCCGTATCTCTCTGCCACGGCGCCGTGTGGCCAGAAGTCGCACAGGAGCGGTGTCCGCGCGATGCCCAGACTTTTTGCCCACGCCTGCTTGCAGGGCCGGGAATCCACGCTGATCCCGACCGGGACGCAGTTCAGCCGGGTAAATTCGTCCAGGTGGTCCTCGAGCGACTTCATCTGGGCGGCGCAGAACTCCGTCCACGCGAGGGGGTGGAACGAGAGGAGGGTGCGTTTTTTGGCCTGCTCGTAGAGGTCGAAGGTTTTGTCGTTCTGGTCTTTTAACGAGAAGTTCCGCGCCGGGTCGCCCGGCTGCACGATGACCGACTGCATGGCTGGTGTCTCCTGTTAAGAGAGCATCTTGTGCCATAAGGCTATCAGGGTTTGGGTGGGGGCAGGAAACCCCGGGTACCACCTGCCATGATCCTGAGGGGGTACCCGCTCTCATCTTATGATTGGCCGGCCCCCTCCCATCTCAAAGTACTGAGGGTGTAACCCCCTTCGTTTTGGGCCAAGGGGGTCCGGCCTTCTTTTTTGCGGACCCTATCGTCAGGAAAACCGGGAGTATTACTGGAATCGTCATATTGTGACTCCCGGGGCATTGGCAAAACCAGTACCAATTATTATTTGTTTATAATATACAACATGGTTCAATGGACCGCCGAATATTTTTCCTCGTTGCTGCACTCCTGCTGATACTCCTTGGTGCAGGGTGCGTGACAAACTCCCCTCCGGGGCAAAATCTCACACAGTTCCCCCTGCCGTCAGCCAATGGTACCGGTGTTACTGCCACAGAAACGATCGATGCACATTTTTTAACGCCACCCCATGATCTTCCCCAACAGGAGCAGTTCGCTGCGGTCATGGGATCGTTTGACGATACCTATATCGGGAGCATGGACTGCAGCAATGGATCGGAAACCTTCGAGACGAACTATACGTATTTCAGCGGGGCGGGAAGTCCCCGGACGGTTACCTACCACCTCGTTCCCGTGAACTACGTCCAGAGTACTGGCGAGACCCCTCTGCCGGCTGGTATCCTGAATGCAACCATCGAACCTGACCGGTTTACCGCAGAACCGTACCATGCGTATACGTCACGCGTCCGGATAACCGTGGGCCCCAACGTGACCGGGTTCAGCAGTCAGAATTTCATCCAGAACCCGGCATTTCCGTTCTATCTCAAGGTCCAGGGAAACGGGGAACCGGAGCCGGGGGCAAACGACTGGGTGGAGGTGGTAAAGGTCTGTTACTTCTCCCCGGGCCTGGGTTCGATGATGTGGAGCGATCCCCGTTTTTCTTTCGGGAATACGCAGGACATATCGCTCCGTCCCGGGGGATCCACATCGGTCCCGCTGACCATAAGCGATTCCGGCGGAGGGATCCGGGAAGAGTATTTCAGGATCGGCGGAGTGCTGACGGATATGAATTATTCTTTCCCGTTCCCGGAGGAAGAATTCCGTCCCAACCCGACAGGCCTACAGTTCTCCCTTGATCCGCCACAGGTGATCGGCAGATCGTTTACCTCCTACAATCTGACCCTCACCATCACTGTACCACAAGACATCACGCCCGGGACCTACCACTTCCCTCTTGAATTGTGCTACCGCGATCTTGCCAGTCCGGATAATGGTTCAGGCCAGGATCCCTTTGAGAACAGGAGTAGTTGCGATACAGGAACCGTTTTCCCAGTCAATATTACCGGATAAATGGTTTCTTTTTTGATCCTTCCTTTCCGGTCCTCCTCATGTCAGCGGGCACCCTTCGCTTTGGGTCAGGGGGTGGGGGGCGTTCAGGTTTTTTTAATGGGTGTGAAGGAATGAAAAATGGTGATGTAGATCAGCCCTTCTCTCTCAATAACGGATCTGCTGATCTGGCGGGATCCGTGAGATCAGAGTGCGGATCAGGCCGGACGCATGGAAAGTGCGTTTTAGTATCCCGATCGTTCCGTATCGTTATCCCTGAGCCGTAAGAGGGTGTACGTAATTCCGAGAGTTGCAAGGACTGCGAGGATTATGAGGGGCAGGTACGCGGTAAACAGGTCATAAACGGAAATATGGTACCAGGACGTCATGACAAGGACTGCCATTCCCAAGAGAAGAAAAATTGTTGTGGCTATGCCGAAGGGTCCAGATCCGCGTCCACGGCCGGTGGCAAGAAAAGTAAACATGCTGATCCCTGTTGTGCCCCTGTATCCTGCAACCAGCCGGGCAATCCGGCTAAAACGGATCTGGATGTATATTGCCGGAAGCAGGGCGATGACCAGTCCTGCGAGCGTATATTGTGCGGCCGGGCTCTGTGTCATGGTCTGCGACCAGATGACAAGGAATGCAATGACCACACATGCCGTATACAGCGTCCAGATCTTCAGGTAATAATTTCCCTGTGTTACAAGGGCACTGCGTTCAAACGTGGTATCCGGGGGCTGGCCCATCTCTGCATTGTATCGTTTCCTTTCTATTTCGCCCCGCACCTGAGCCGCCTTTGCCATCGCCTGCTGTGCGGATACATCCCGATTCGTATACAGGGACATGCAGACGAGCGCTGTAGCAAAGGAGATGAGACCGGAGATCAGGAGTATGAAGTTTGTCGAAAACGGCAGAAATGACTGGATCAGTGCTCCCGGGGCCTGGCGGGCTGATGTGGTCAGGGAAAGTACTGCTGCGCAGAAGAGGGAGATGCTCATAAAGACGACAATGAGGATCTTTACGATCCGGATGCTGCTCTCTTTCATGGTGAAACCGGCCCTTGTGCAACGAAACCCGAAGTGACTTCCACATTGTCTTCGTCCGGGGTTCTGCGCTTAAAAGGTATGTACACAATCGCAATCAGAATAATGATGCAGATAAAAGCAATTGCCGCATAACCGCCAAGGGAAAGACCTACGTTGAGATAAGGCATGTGATGGGTGCTGACCATCGCACCATAATACGAGAAGAAGAACGTCAGCACTACAAACACGGCGATGAATACAATAACGACAATGGGGTTTTTCTGGAGCCTGATTCTGGTCATGGGTGTCACTGATCCGAACCTGTAATGGAGAGTTTTCTTTCCGTTTTAAAAACTGTTATATTTGAATTAATATAAAGTGCATTGTTTTCTGTTCTCCCTTCCGCTGAGAGAGGCGGACGAATCAGCTCGCCATGATCCGTAAAGTGCGGGTGATTATCTAAAAAGATACGGCTCTTGGCCGTCCCCCTTTTGTGCATACATGTCGCTGATTTTTTACAATCCTCAGTAACGGATCCGTTCTTTTTTTGTAATCCTCAGCTCATGACTCGCTCATTTTTGTAAATCCTCAGCAACCCGATCGCTCTTTTTTTGTAATTCTCAGCTCGTGACCCGGACATTTTTGCAAATCCTCAGCAACCGATCCGCACTTTTTTAGAAATCCTCAGCAGCTGAGCCGAATATTTTCCGGAAAAGCCGGAAAATCTTTGTTAGTGTTTTGAACGGGCAACGGGTGGAAAGGGATGCCTTCCCCACCAAGTCTTGCGTGCAGGCATGGTACATACTTACCCTAATCCGGGCCCAATATAGCCTCCGATTACCATATTTCAGATCAGAAAGGAGCCCAATTTGGGCTCCGTTTAAAAATAAGCCCAAATAAGCCTTATTTTCGCAATCGGACGAAATAAAAGGTTCACATAGACGCGTTTTAATGCCTGTTCTTGGGGCAGATCGTGTTTTCTGTTGAGGGAGAAAATGACCGCTGCCAGAACGCGAATATGGGGCTGCAAAGGGCATTATATGTAACTCATTTTGGGCGTATTTCGGCAAATGGGTGAATATATGGGCGTGGAATTTCGGGTAGGGGAATCGGACGATATTAAGGGCCCGGATTTGCCAATGGGCAGGTATCCGGGGAGGAGATTCTACGACGGTGAAAACACCGGTGAGGGTGTATTCCCCGCAGTGCCGGTGGAGGTTTTATGATGTTTACACGGGAGGGATCTGGCTTGCGAAGGATCTGATGGAAGAGGATGGGAAGTAATCTCTCTTTTTTTGAGGGACAATCTGGATTTTTACCGGCATCCGGCAGGTTTTCTCTGCAGCATCCGGTACGGATCCGGGATCTGCAGGACCAAAATTCACGAATCCCTGTCAGGCCCGGATGAATTAAAAAGATTTAATCTTCAGGAAACACTATGCACAATCCGGCCAGAAAATGAAATCTGCTCATGCCCTCATAATCCTGTCAATTCTTCTCTGTTTTTACCTGCCCTTTGTTTCGGCTGACACCGGTGATAACCTCCTGAACAATATCACGAAGGTTACCCTTGAGGTGCCTCCGACCGGAACTGCACTGCTCGGAACAAAAGAGTCCATGACGGAATACCAGAGCTGGCTTGACGAATGCGAAGCCCGGCTGCTGACCTATTGCAATGCGATATTGAATATCTTCGGCCTGAACAGCCTGGACTGGAACCAGAACACTCCTGCCACTATTGTCACCGGGACGCCGTTGCCAGCCGTGCAGGTAACTGCTCTCCCGACGCTGACAATACCCGAGAGTCCGCAACGCACAACGGTCATGAAGATCACCGGTTATGACGGTCGGACAACATCGGATCCCTTCACCATAAACGGGCCGTACTGGGAGCTCTGGTATACGGCAGACCCGCTCACGACGGGAGGGCAGGATTCAGTTTCGGGCACAGGGTCGAACTCTGCGGTGTTCCCGTCCCTGTCGATCCAAGTCATTGACAAAACAAATTCTGATCAGGTCCTTGAAACCATAGAACCCCCGGGAGGGCTTGACAAAACACTTTGGGAACGGTCAGGCATCGATCCCCGGCCTTGGATCCAGAAATTCTACGAGGGTTATAAAGAATATTCTCTTGTCATTACGGCAAAAAATGTCAAATCCTATATTGTCGAGGCCCGTGTTCCTGTTCAGACTGACGGGGAATCCGGCAGTGGCACTCCGACAGCATCCTCCACGTTTATCGCCACCCCGACGGGCACATCCCCGACGACGTATATCGTAGCGGTAGACGTCTTCCGCGAGAACTCCGGCATACGTGCGATCTATCAGGGAGGGCGGGATGCTGCCAGTTTGCAGTATATTACGATCAATGTCAATGGCGTTGACGTGGGTGAGATGGGGTCAGAGAACGGGCAGACTCCCCTGCCGGTGGGAACGAGAGCGACGTTCCCTGTTACGGATACCGGGTCTGGTTTTTACGTCACCGGTATCGGGCATTTCACGGGCGGGGTGACGCAGAAAATTTTCGAGACAACGTTATGATACGGTGAGTTTTTTAAAACCAGCTTTCGAGAGTCTTCTGCCCGGCTTTTACCGTGTACCGTTCGAGCGCCGCATCGACCCGTTCTTCGGCAAAATCGTATCCCTCGCAGAGCAGGTGTTTGATTCCATCTGCGTCCGGGTGGCCCCAGGTTAAGGAATATTCGGTTGTCACCGGTGGGCGGAGGAAAAAGTCCATCACCGGCGCCGGGTCAAAGCCCGGGCACTTCTCCGCAAGTTTTGCGGCAAACTCTCCCTTCTGCACGATCTTTAACGCCGTCTTTGCCCCCACGCCATCGGCGCCCGGGTTAAAGTCGGTTCCGACAAGGATCCCGACCTCGATGAGCTGCTCCCGGGTCAGTTTCAGGCCGGCAAGCACATCCGCGAGCACCACCCGCTCCGGGTTCACGGTCACGACCTGGCCCCGGATTTTCCGCTTCCCGCTCACCGTGAGGTTGCGCACAAGGAGGGGGGTGCCAAAGAGGAGTGTATCATAGTCCTGCGAGACTGCGTACCGGGCATCGCCTCTCTGCACCATGAAGGCCGCCTGCGCCTCCCCCTCTGTCGGAGCCTGCACGTACGGGATGCCCATGAGACCAAGCAGATCCTTTGATGTTTTAAGGATCGTCTCGTCCACCCGGGTCGATGACCGGGCCTGCTTGTATGCCTCCTCGTCATCGCCCCGCTCCACTGCCTCCTTCCACTTTATCCCGGCCTCGTCCCGGCTTTTGCGGCGCTCCGCGTTTGTGGCCTCCTTGAGTTCGGGCGGTTTCCCGTCAAAAACAAAGACCGGTTTTACCCCTTTTTCGAGGAAGTTGACCATCCGAAAAAGGATCCCAGAGAGGTGGGAGGTTACCCTCCCGTGATGGTCCATCAGCGGCGTCCCGTCCGGCTGCCGGATGATTGTCAGAAACTGGTAGAGCGCGTTGTTTGCATCGACCGCCGCCACCCCGGAAAGCCCCTCCCAGGTGACCGGTACCTTGTAGTCAGCGATGATATCCCGGAGTGCGACACCCATGACTCTTCTCTCCTGCCGTACCGTTAGGCCGGCCCGGCTCTTATTTGTACACCCGCTTTGAGAGCTCGGTTACCAGGTCTTCGAGGTGGGCGGTGGTCTTGTCATACTCCGTCGTCATATGCGTGGAGATCTCCTCAAGGTTTGAGCGCAGCATCCGCTCCCGGGTGATCACGTTTGCCTCGAGGTTCCGCACCTTGATCTGGAGGGACAAAAACAGCCCGCCAAGCGAGAGCATCATAAGGGCGGCCGCAATCGCGATTATCAGGTCCTGCCAGAACCGCAGGATCAGAACAAGAGTAGAGATGACCATCACTGCCGTGAGCAGGATGTCGGGGAGGTACTCGGGAATGTCCATGCTTTTAGATGATAGAGCGCACAACATTAAGCTAACTATCGCTCCGGAGACACCTTCATGGATACCCTGACTGACAAGCTCAAGAACCTCATGCCCCTCCTTGCAATGCCGGCCCTCCTCATTGCTGTGGAACTCGGGGCACTGCTCCTCACGCTTCCCGTGCAGGTCTCGGGGATCGTCGCCTTCCAGGACCCGACGTCGATGGAAAACCCGTTTATTTTCATCGCGATCCTCCTTGTCTTCACCGCGTTTTTACTCGTCCTGATCAAGTACAATCTTAAAAAGGTGATCGGGGCTGTCATCACGATCGCGCTCTTCCTGACGTTTGTGTATATCTTCGCGGCACTGGTCTTTGCAGCGATGGGCGAGACCTCGGTGGCAACGACGGAATGGTGGGAGGCGGTGCTGCCTGCGGTTGTGGTCTATTCAACGACCGCCCAGACCATCCTCGCAACGGGCATCGTGCTTCTCCTTTCCGTGCTCGCGACGGTCCTGTTGTACAAATACCCGGAATGGTACGTGATCGACGGCCTCGGGATCCTGCTCGGCGCCGGGGTAGCTGCGATCTTCGGGGCCTCGCTTGACATCCTGCCGGTCTGCCTGCTCCTCGTGCTCCTTGCGGTCTACGATGCGATCTCCGTGTACAAGACAAAACACATGCTCACGCTCGCGGAAGGCGTGATCGACCAGAAGACCCCGATCCTTTTTGTGATCCCAAAAAGGAAGGACTACTCGTTCATCAAAGAGGGGATCGGAAAACTGACTGACGGGGGCGAGCGCTCCGCTTTTATCATCGGCATGGGCGATATGATCATGCCCGCGATCCTCGTCGTCTCAGCAAACGTCTTTGTCCACGGGACAAAATACTTCGGGTTCATTAACCTGCCGGCGCTCGGGGCGATCATCGGTTCCATTGCCGGCCTTATCGTCCTGCTCCACTTTGTCATGTCCGGCAAACCACAGGCCGGCCTTCCCCCCTTAAACGGCGGGACTATCATCGGATTTCTGGTCGGCCTGGCTCTCCTCAGCTTTCTTTGATTCTTCCCAGGCCTTGCGGTGCGAGAGGAGCTCTTTGAGCACCTCGTCCACGCCGTCTTTTGTTTCGGTGGACATGGAGAGATATCCCTCCTCAACCTTGAGATCGGACTTGTTTGCGACGATGATGAGCGGTACGCTGACCATGCCTTTTACCTCGTCGAGGAGCCGCAGCTGCATCTCCATCGGATACCCGCAGTGCTCGGACGGGTCGAGGATGAAGAGGATCACGCTTGCCACGTTCATCATCGCGGAGAGCGCCTGCCGTTCGATGGGGTTTCGCTCCTCTGCGGGCCGGTCGAGGATCCCCGGGGTGTCCACGAACTGGATGCGGATCCTGCCTTCTTCGCGGAGACCGACGATCACGCCTTTTGTCGTGAACGGGTAGGATGCTATCTCGGGGGTTGCGGACGAGACGAGCCGGATAAACGAGGATTTGCCCACGTTCGGGTACCCGGCGATGACGACCGTAAATGCGTCCTCGATATGGGGCAGTTTCCGCAGCGTGTTCCGTACCTTGTTTAAGAACAGCAGGTCCTTATCGATCTGGTGGACCATCGAGGCAAGGCGTGCGACCGCCCGTTTCCGGAGCACGAGGGTCTCAGTTGATCGCCGGGTCTGCACGGCGATATCGTTCCCCACCATCTTGGTGTGCTTTGCCGCCCAGCCTACCGCCCCGAGTGACTGCTTGATATTGTCGATCCCGTAGAGGATATCCGCCATCTCCCGGTAAAAGGGAGGTATCTCTTCAAACTCAGGGAATCCCCGGATGATGTAGACCAGCCGGTCGTGGATCGCCGCGCCGACGGCCCTTACAAATTCCTCGTTTGCCCGATCCTTGTTAGTCTTCTCTTTACGCTTCTTTGCTGCACGGCGGAAACTCCGGTCAAGGATCTCATCTGCAGTGGGCACTGTTGGCATCCGTTCGAATTCCACAAAACTCCAACCTATATATCCATAGACAGTGATACGTCTTATCGTTATGGAGCTGTCCCTTATCCAGAAGGATATCCTGATCACGCTCATTACCCTCTACCACCAGCAGTCTCATTCCATCAAAGGCGAAGAGATCGCCGATATGATCCTGCGGAACCCGGGTACGGTGCGTAACCAGATGCAGTCCTTAAAAGCGGTCGGCCTTGTGGACGGGGTCCCCGGGCCAAAGGGCGGCTATATCCCCACCGAACTCGCGTACAAGGAACTCAACCTGAATATGTCGGGCGCAGACTACGATGTGCCGATCAGCCGGGATGGCACAGAGGTGAAGGGGGCACATGTGCAGGAGATCGATTTTACCACGCTCTGCCACCCTGACATCTGCCATGCGGTCATCAAGCTCGTCGGCAGTGCGAAGATCTTCGAGATTGGCGACAAGATTACCATCGGCCCGACCCCGGTGAACAAGCTCCTGATCCGGGGAGAGGTCTTCGGGAAGGACGAGGCAAAGCAGTCGCTCCTTATCGCCACCTCCGAGATGATCTCGCTTCCCAAGCAGCCGATCAAAGCCTACATGAGCACCCCACTCAAGTCGCTCACCAGCGCCCAGTCCATTAAGGATGCGATCGCCCTCTTTACCCGGCACCACATCCATGGCGCGCCGGTGATTGACGGGGAACACCTTGCGGGCATTGTCACCATGAGCGATATCACAAAAGCCCTTGACCGTGGCCTGACCATGGACACCCTCCTCCCGTCGGTGATGACCCATGATGTGGTCGAGGCGCCATCTGATATCAAACTCTTTGAAGTGATAACGCGGTTCAAGGAACGCGAGATCGGGCGGCTCATCGTGACCGAGAACGGGAAGGCTGTCGGTATTCTCACCCAGTCGGATATTATCCGGGTCTTTCCCTCACTCTGATGCGGTCCCGCTAACCCCGGAAGTACTTCCGGCACTGTGCTTTTTTCATTCACGCGGGCCGCGCATGAAAAGAACGAAAAAGTCGAATTGGATTTTCAAAATAACCTTCTATGCCCCTCCATTTCAGAACACTTTAAATATTAATACATCGTCATTTTTTTTATGACACGTACATTTGCCCGCAGCCTCTCACGAAAAAAGATCATGAGCAATGACGGTAAGCTTGTCGGCACGCTCAAGAACATCAGGGTCGATTTTGATTCGGGGCAGGTCCTCGACCTGATCATCCACCCGGACCAGTCCTTTGTCACCGATGGATATGACCTTGAAGATGGCAACCTGCTGGTTGTCCCCTTTGAGGCAGTAAAAGACATCAAGGATTATATCGTCGTTGACCGTTACCTTGCCCGAAGGTAAGGCGAATATTTTTTTACGGCTTGTACAAAGCCCTTTCCGAATCCTTCTTCCATCACATCGGATGCTACCGTTTTTGTCGCCGGGTGGGCATTTGCGATGGTCACGCCTCGGCCGGCCCACTGGAGCATCTGGATGTCGTTCACACCGTCGCCGATGGCAAAAAAGTCCTTAGGGGAAAAGCCCATGTCGCGTGCGAGGGCGATAAGAGCGGTTCCCTTGCTGATACCTTCTGACTGGAGGTGAATCGCATACCCGGTGTCGATTACCTGCACCGGCTGGCCGGCAAGTATCTGCTGGACCTCTTCAACCGGCACGGTCCGGGCAAATGCAAGGTCTGCATACCGGTACGTGGGGTTATAGAGCTCCAGCTCGATCCCGTTCTTCCGGTAATGGGCCTGCACGATTTCAAGGGCTGTACGGCAGACTCCCTGATCCCCGGTGATGTGGAGGGTGCCGGTATAGCCGATCCGGTACACCCCCCCGTTCTCTGCGATGAACGTCCCTTTGGTACCTGTCATTTTGCAGAGGGCGTCCATGAAGCAGGCAGTATTCCCGCTCGCAAGGACGACCTCGATGCCGTCATCTGAAAGCGACCGTATACACTCGATCGCCCCGGTGTCGATCCTGCGGGTGGCATCTGTTATTGTTCCGTCAACATCTGTCAACAGTGCTTTTAACACGGCTTGAGTCCTGCCTCTTCAACCATGAATGGTGCTTCGCCCTCGGGGAGGTTGGGACTGTCCACGAGACGGGCGATACGCTTACCGGCCTTGCTCTTCCGCAGGTAGATACGGAAGGTCGCCGTGTGGCCCACGATGTTGCCCCCGATGGGTTTTGTCGGGTCGCCGAAGAACACGGCCGGGTTGGACATGACCTGGTTTGTCACGAGGCCGACCGCATTGTGCTCGTCGATGAGCTTAAAGAGATCGTGCATGTGCCGGTTGAGTTTCTGCTGCCGTGCGGCAAGCGTTCCCCGGCCGGCGTACTCGGACCGGAAGTGAGCGGTGAGCGAATCGATGATAAAGAGCTTCACCGGCTTCTTGCCTGACTTGAGCTCGGTTGCAAGGTCCCGGGAGTTCTCCACGAGAAGCATCTGGTGATCGGACGTGTGCGCCCGGGCGATATGGATATTGTCCAAGAACTCCTGGGTGTCCGGGATGTCATCGATGCCAAGACCCTTGACCATCTGCTCGATACGTTCGGGACGGAACGTGTTCTCGGTATCGATATAGATCACGCTGCCGTTAAGGCCACCCTGCTCTTCGGGGAGCTGGACATTGACCGCCATCTGGTGGACGATCTGGCTTTTACCGGAACCAAACTCACCGTACATCTCGGTAATTGCCTGGGTTTCCATGCCGCCGCCAAGAAGTGCATCGAGTTCCGGGACCCTGAAGGACAACTTCCTGATATCCTTTCTCTGCTCGAAGATATCTTTCCCGGTTTTGAAACCGCCGATATCCGCGGATTCACGGGCCGCTTTGATGATCTTCTTTGCCGTGGACTCCGAGATCTCCGTGATCTCCGAGAGTTCGGCCGGTGCGGCGGTTGCGATGCTCTCAACGGATAGGTAGCCTGCTTCGCGTAGCTTGTCGGCAGTAGTTGGTCCGACGCCGGGTAAATCTTCAATATCCAGTGCTTTGTCAGCCATTTCTAGTACATCTCCTATGGCACAACAACATTTTAACCCCACCCATATAACCCGGGGCCATGCGGGGGGTGAAAGTGATTTTTATCATGGTGCGGGGTCATCCAGTCGTCTGACAAGAGTGGCAAGGCGGCCTGCCACCTCTTCCATGGTCTTCTCCGCCGGTTCCACCGTATCCGGGATGATACGGCTTCCTGCGAGCACTCCTGTGACCCTCATCTCGCACCCCTCCGGGAACTCTCCCTCGACAAGGTATCGGTCAGTGCCGTTGTCGATAAATGTGCACCCGTTGCCGGAGATCATCGTCCCGGTAAAGGTGATAGCCTGTCGTTCTTCGTGCGGGACCCGGAAGATACTGCCCCGGCCCACGCCGAGCTCGATGCATCCGAACCGGCCGGGTTTTGCCGCAGCATGGTAGATCTCGACACGATCACCGGGATGCACCGGCACCAGTGCCTTCTCCCCCCAGAGCACGACTTTTTGATCCTCCTCTCCCTCACCGATGCGGATATTCCGTACCCACGAGACCGCCCCGGCCCGTGAGGTAAACGACCGGGGTTCCTGAACGGTCTTTACCTCGCCACGAACGGAATAATAACCGGTGTCGCTGACCGATGCGAGCGGGGCAAAGGGCACCGTAACGGTGGCATCGGAAAGACGTACCGCACCCGACTCGTCGATGCTGTAACCCCGCCCCTCGGAACGCCGATCGGGTTTTGCCCCGGTGATATGGATAACGCTCCCCGGGGGGATATCCCGAAGCAGGTCCGGCGCCCACGCGACGAGCCGGGCGGTCCCGGTGGCATCGCTGATCACGCATTCCTGCATCTCGCCGGTCGTCCCGTCCCTTCGGGAAAATGAACGGGGTGCGTCTGCACCGATCAGGAGCACATCGAGATCGACCGGTTCCGTGGACAGTCCCGACCCGTTCCCTCCGGCAGTCGCGGTGCAGGTGATCTCGCAGGTAGCCTTCCGCAGGGCAAGCGCGTAGATCTCGCGCATATTCTTTCCCGGGTGTCTCCCGATGATTTCCAGCACGTCGCCAATAGCAATCTCAAGGACAGCACCTGCCTTCTCGTCCCAGAGCACGATCCGGGTGGTTCCGGTCTCGTCGCCCACGAGAAGGGTCGCAACCCAGCCCTTCTCCCCGTCTTTTCGGGTAAATTCCTTGGGGTCGGTCTTGTCGACGACCTTCGCAAAAAAACAAAAAAGACTGGATTTTCCCGAGAGCTCCCGGACCTTGACATGCTGCCGGCCGAGCGCCCCAACGACGAGCATCGCGGCGGTCGGCTCGTCGAGAAGATCCCCGCACTCATCAATCTTTTGTTCCACGCGCCGTTCGAACTCCTCCTGCGTGATGAGATCGTCGACCAGTGCATAGTGGAAGAGTACCACGAAAACCTCCCGGTGTTACCGCTGCCAGGGCGGCCGCACCATGGTGCCGGTCAGGTCAGAAAGGGTCTCGCTGCGCCGCATGAGTGCCGCATCTTTCCCGTGGATCAGCACTTCGGGGCAGCGGGGCCGGCCGTTATACTGCGAGGACATCGCGTACCCGTATGCGCCGGTGTCAAGGACCGCGATCAGGTCGCCAGCCGCAAGTTCCGGCAGCTTCCGGTCGGGAGCAAGGATATCCCCGGTTTCGCAGATAGGCCCGGTGACCGTGTACTCGGCAGTCTGGGGTGCGTCCGCATGGTTTGCCACGATCACCTCGTGGTAGGAATCGTACATCGCGGGCCGGATGAGCAGGTTGAATCCCGCATCCACGTTCGCGAACCTTTTATGGGCGATCTTTGTCGAGTTGACCCGGGTGAGGAGCACGGTCGAGTCCGCGACTAAAAACCGGCCCGGCTCGATCCAGAGTTCAGGAGTAATGCCTGCTGCTTTGATCCCCGCAAGGAAGACCGGCATGACCGCGTTTGCGTAGTCCTCCGGTGTCGGCGCTGGGTCGGTGTCGTGGTGGTACGGAATGCCAAGACCACCCCCGAGGTCGAGGAATTCGAGTTTCACGCCCATTTCGGAGAGTTCCTTTGCGATCCTGACCATGACCTCGGTGGCCTTTGCAAACGGCCCGACCTCGAGGATCTGCGACCCGATATGGCAGTGGATCCCGACCGGTTTTACGTTCTTGCAGGCAAGTGCCTCACTGTACGCGGCCGGGATCTGCTCGTGGGGGATCCCGAACTTGCTCGTGGCAAGACCGGTGGCGATCTTCGGGTGGGTCGGGACTTCGAGCGCCGGGTTGACCCGGAATGAGATCGCTGCAACTTTCCCGGCATCACGGGCCACCGCATCGAGCTGGTGGAGCTCGTCAAGGGAATCGACCGACACTTTCACGCCATGCTGCACGGCAAGGGCAAGGTCGGCTTTTGTCTTTGAACTGCCGTTAAAGAGCAGTTTCTTTGCCGGCATGCCGGCTTCGAGCGCGAGCGCAAGTTCGCCGCTGGAAAAGACATCGGCCCCGGCGCCGAGCTTCGCAAGCGCCCTCATCACGGCAAGGTTGCCGTTTGCCTTTGCCGCAAAGAGCATCTGCACCCTGTCGTACCTGGCAGAGAGGGCTTTTTTGTAGTCCTGGAAGTGCTCGCAGATCCGGTCCTCGCTTGTGACGTAGAGCGGCGTACCGTATTTCCCGGCAAGAGACACGCAGTCGTGGCCGCCGATGTGGAGGTGCCCGTTCTTTATCGTGAGGTGCGGGGGGAGTTTCATAAGGAAAGCCTCCGCATACGTTCGATTGCCTCCTTGATCCGTTCTACCGGCCGGGTGATGGCAAACCGCACGTAGCCCTCTCCCGCAGAGCCAAAGCCGACGCCCGGTGTCACGACAATACCTGCCTCGTTTAAGAGTTTTGCCGCAAAGGACATGCAGTCTTTGACCGGCATCCAGACATAGAAGGTGGCCTTCGGTGATGGCACGTCAAAGCCGAGGTCGCGGAGCCCCGAAACCAGCACGTCCCGGCGCTCCTGGTAGATGGCGCAGGCCTCTTTTACGCAGTTTTGCGGGCCCGAGAGCGCAGCGATCGCGGCATACTGGACGGCGTTAAAAACCCCGGAGTCGACGTTCGTCTTGACCCGGCCAAGACCGGCGAGGATCTCCTGATTTCCCACCGCCATGCCGATCCGCCAGCCGGTCATGTTGTAGGTCTTTGAAAGCGAGTGCATCTCGACTCCTACCTCCATCGCCCCTTTTGCCTCTAAAAACGACGGGGCGCGGTAGCCGTCGAACGCAACCTCCGAGTAAGGGTTGTCCGAGACCACGACGATGTGGTGGTCGGCGGCAAAATCCACGACCTCGCGGTAAAAAGAGAGCGGGGCAATGGCTGCCGTGGGATTATTGGGGTAGTTGATGAACATGAGCTTTGCAGAGCGGACGACCTTCTCTGGTATTGCATCGAGGACCGGGAGGAAGTTGTTCTCCACAAGGAGCGGCATCTCGTGGACTTTTCCTTCGGCAAACAGGGTGCCGGTCGAATACCCGGGATAGCCGGGGCTCGGGGCGAGCACGTAGTCGCCGGGGTTCACAAACGCCTCTCCGATATGGGTGATCCCGTCCTTTGACCCCATCAGGGCAAGGGTCTCCCCGAATGCATCGAGCGTGACGCCGAACCGCTTGTGGTACCAGCCGGCAACGGCTTCCCGGTAGGCCGGCATCCCGGCATACGAGGGGTAATGGTGGTTCGCCGGGTTATGTGCGGCCGAGCAGAGCGCATCGACGATGTGCGGAGGTGTGGGGAGATCCGGGTCGCCCACGCCCAGATCGATGATATCAACACCTTTTTTCTGCTGCTCTGCTTTCATCTCGTCAATCCGTGCAAAAAGATACGGCGGGAGATTGCTCATGCGTGTTGAGTACATAGGTAGTACACGTTCGTGCCCCGGCCACTAGTAATTAACGATCTGGCAGGGATGACTATACCATCCTGTCAGGAAGATATGCTTAATATCAGGCAGGCGCGAACCAGTGACATAAGACATGCATATATCATCTGGAAGGAGTGAACCGGCGTGGCAACGGATATCGTGGTGATCCTCTGCACAGCGGCACCGGCCGAGGCGTCCTCGATGGCGCAGGCACTGGTTGCACGGCGGGTTGCCGCATGCGTCAATATCGTTCCCGTACAGTCAACCTACCGGTGGAAAGGCGAGCTCTGCAATGATCCTGAACACCTGATGATCGTAAAGACCACACAAGAGGGTGCGGACCGGGCGGTCGCAGCGATCCGGTCGATGCACAGCGCTGAAGTACCGGAGATTATCGTGCTGCCGGTGATTGCAGGCCACGCCCCTTATCTCGACTGGGTGCGGCAGGTGACAAAAGATACCTCATGATCGCCGCCTCAGGTAGATATGTGGAAGGGCAGGATACACAGGGTTATTGCCCCGGGCTCGCAAACAGGAGAACTATACAACAAACGGATGCAGGTCATGGAACCAGATACCATCGCACAACCCCCAAAAACTGCGCTCCTCGTGCTGGGGTGCCCGCAGGTGCCGGTGCAGACCAGTATCGCACTGTACCTCGTCAGCCGGCTCAAATCCGCCGGCATAACACCGGTGATTGCCGGCAATAAGGCAGCAAGCACCCTGCTTGTGGTCGCCGATCCCGACCGGCACTACCTGGGCGAGATCACCGACCTCGACCGGGCCGTCGCCCAGATCACCGAGAAGAAACGGGACTTCGACCAGTGTTTTGTGTTCATCCACAACGATGCAGGGATCAGTTACGCTGCGACGATGGGCGTGATATCGAAAGCGAAACTGTATGTCCTTGTATACGGCGAGCACCAGGAAGATATTGTGCAGCAGATCACCTTCCCCTGCACAAAGATGGCGGCAAAGGCCGTGCACAATCCCCTCCCCCTGAAAAAAGTGATCGATGAGGTGGCACCATGGGCTGTGTAGAAGCGCTCAATTACGAGATCCTGATACGGGATGCCTCGTTCAAGGAGTGCCGGGAATATATCAGGAGCCACTTCCCCGAATCTATCGACGTCGAGCCGGGGTTCAAGATCTTCGATGTTCACACCATCGGCGTTCCCCCGATTGCCGTGGGTATTGACGGGGATTTTGTTATCTTCCCGTACACCAAGCCCTGTCACGGGACCTTCCTGCTGCGGGTACAGGATGCCGAAGAGGCCGCACGGCTGCGGGCGCAGAAAAAAAGCCGGTAATTCTGATCCAAACCCGTCCGGTGGCAGGCTCCCGTGGTATGCGATCCAGTCTGTCCTGGTGAAAACCTGCCTGAAGGGAAAATATATAGTACGTATGAGTGAAGTATAACACAACAGGGATTGGCTATGGCAGGGAAAGGAAAAGTGCTCCTGGTGGACGATGAGGATATCATCCTCGATGTGTCCCGGGAGGTGCTCCGGTTCCTTGGGTACGATGCTGTTTTTGCAAAAGAGGGTGCGTCAGCAATAGAGTTATACCGGCAGGAAAAGGAAGCAGGCCGGCCGTTTGATCTGGTGATCATCGATCTCACCATCCCTGATGGAATGGGCGGCCGGGAAACCATAGAAAAACTCCGCAGCTACGATCCCGCGGTAAAAGCGGTGGTGTCAAGCGGGTACGCCAACGACCCGGTCATGCAGGACTTTGCCAGTTACGGCTTTTCCGGCAGGCTCGCCAAACCTTACCGGATCAACGAGATGAAAACGCTCCTTGAGGATATGATCCGGAAGAACTGACGTTTTGTTTATGCGCCCTCTATCCCCGGGGCCGCCACTATCCCAACCTATTTACCGTTTCCGAAAACATCAGAGATGTGAGGAAACCGCGTATGAAGGAAGTATCCGTGCTCGTGGGGGGCAGGGCCGGCGACGGGATCAATAATGCCGGGGCGATTGTTGCACAGCTGCTCAACCATCTCGGTTATTTTGTCTATGTCTCTATCGATTACCCGTCCCTGATCCGCGGGGGACACAATTTTGCCCTGGTGCGTGCCGCTGATGAACCCGTCGGGGCGTACAACGACCGGATCGACTATCTTGTCGCGCTCAACCAGGAGACGCTCGACCTGCACCTGCCGCACTGCCCGGACTGTACCGTAGTGGCAAATGCGGATCAGGTAAAATCAATAAAAAGCGGCCAGACCGTTTCCATAAATGCCATCCTTAAAGCAGAATCCGCACCGCCAATCACCGGGAACTCCGTGATGATCGGCGCCTTTGCAAAAGCGGCAGGCATCCCATGGGAGCTCGTCCTGGAAGTATTCAGCCGGCATATGCCAAAGGCCGCAGATGAGAACCTCCGGGTTGCCCGGCGGGCGTACGATGAGTGCCACACCACCCGGCCGGTACCGGCGCTCTCTGGTAAGACACACAGTCTGCTCACGGGGAATGAAGCGATTGGGTGTGGCCTTGTCGCCGGCGGCCTGACGCACTATATCTCATACCCGATGACGCCGTCCTCATCCTTGCTTCACTTTCTTGCCGGGAATGCAGAGCGGCTCGGGATAACGGTCATCCACCCGGAGAACGAGATCGGGGTGATCCTGATGGGTCTTGGCAGCGCTGTGGCCGGGGCGAGAACCGCGGTCGGTACTTCAGGAGGCGGGTTCTGCCTCATGACCGAAGGGCTCTCGTTTGCCGGTATGGCAGAGATCCCGGTCGTGATCGTGGTCTCCCAGAGAACCGGGCCATCGACTGGTCTTCCCACCTACACCGGTCAGGCAGAGCTTCAGTTCGTGCTGCACGCCGGGCAGGGGGAGTTCCCCCGGCTGGTCGTGGCGCCTGCCGATGCCGGCGAGGCGTACCGCTGGTCGGCGGCCGCGATGCACATTGCCTGGAAATACCAGATCCCGGCATTTGTGCTTCCCGACAAGACTTTGTCCGAGGGTACCTATAGCGTCGATTATGACACTCTTGCCGATCTGCCGGTGGCCGATCCCGTGCTCTGGGACGGGCAGGCGGCTCCCTACCGGAGGTACCATGACACCCCGGCCGGCATCTCCCCTCTTGCATTCCCGGGCAGGAAAGATGCGATCGTGAAGGTGAACAGCTATGCGCACGATGAGGACGGGTACACGATCGAGGATGCAGGGCTGGTTACCCTGATGACCGAAAAGCGCAGGAAAAAGGAAGGGACACTCAAAGAGGAGATGGAACGGTACCCGTGCGTCAATGTCCGGGGCACCGCCGGTGCCACAACCGCCCTCCTCTGCTGGGGCTCGGTCCGGAATGCCTGCGATGAAGTAGCCGCACGGCTGGGCCTGCGGGTGATCCAGCCGGTCGTGCTCTCCCCCTTCCCGGACCAGCAGTTTTCTGCTGCATGCGGCGGGGTGCAGCACCTGATTGCTGTCGAGGAAAATGCCACCGGACAGCTCGCCGCACTTGTCCGTGAGCATGGCGGGCGGGTCGATGCTACCGTGCTCAAATACGATGGCCGCCCGTTCACCCCCGATGAACTGTTCCTGCGGGTGCAGGAGGCGATCGCCCCATGACCCGGAACCTGATTACCCCTGCACAGAACACCTGGTGTCCCGGCTGCGGCAACTTTGCCATCCAGCACACGCTCAAGGACATCCTTGCTGCCCTCGAAAAAGAAGACCGTTCCCTTGACGATGTGGTGCTGGTCACTGGTATCGGCTGCCATGCAAAGATTGCCGATTACTTAAACATCAACAGCGTCTACACGCTCCACGGGCGGACGATCCCGGTAGCAACGGGGATCAAACTTGCAAACCCGAAACTTACCGTCATCTGCTGCGCGGGTGACGGTGACGCATACGCGGAAGGTCTCGACCACCTGATCTTTGCGGCAAAGAGGAACATCGACCTCACCATGATCGTCCACAACAACCGGGTCTATGGACTCACCACCGGGCAGTACACCCCCACGTCGCCGCTGGGGTTCAAGGGAAAATCAACACCGTCGGGAACCACGGAGTACCCCTTCAACCCGCTGGAACTGATGCTTGCCAGCGGTGCCACGTATATCGCACGCGGCTACACGCGGAAGATGCCGCAGCTTGCGCAGCTGATACGGCAGGGTATCGCCCACAAGGGTTTTGCCTTTATTGATGTCCTCCAGATCTGCGCGAGTTTCTTTAACATGACCGAGTACTACCAGTCCCGGGTGTACGACATCGATGGCCATGACACCGCTGATTTTGAGAAAGCGTGCGCAAAAGCGCGGGAATGGGACTACAACCGGGATGCGCCCATCGCGCTCGGGGCGTTCTACAAACGGGCTCTTCCCACCTTCGATGACCGGTACCCGGCCCAGGATATGTCAGTCGGGGAACGTACTCGACGGATCCGAGACCTTTTTGAGGCAGCGAGGTAACGATTAACCCTGCATCATGCCGGCCGGATCACCCGCAGCGGAGGATCCGGCAAACGGTGACGGAGTGAAACGAGCATATGGATGAACCCGGGGCAAACGGCGCTGATGTATCCCTGCCGGGTGCAGGGAGATCTGCCGGTGTGACCCTTCTTTTGATTCCCCTTCTGATCGTCATTATCTGGCTGCTGGAGAATTACCTGCTCGCAGGGAGCACCCGCCTCTTCTGGCAGGTAAGTCCTCTGGTTCTTGTGCTCTATACGATCCTTTCCGTTGTCATCGTGGGTACTCTTGTTCCCGTCATGCGTATCCGGGTCTCCTTTCTCTCGGGTGCAGTTAACATGTTCCAGATCGGTTTCCGGCCCCTGCGCCGCACGCTCATTGCCGTCATCCTGACGGCCCTTGCCGGTTTTATCATTCTCAGCCAGTCAGTGCAGGGCCTGGACCGGTTGACCGGTGCGGCACTCTTTGTTCTCCTTCTCCCGACTGCGATCGCTGCAGTGATGATCTGCTGGGTGCTTGTCGGGACCCATGTGCAGGCATATGTCCGCTGCGGGGGGGCGGTGATCTCTGTCTTTACCGGTGTCCTGCTGACGGCCCTTGTCTTTGCCATTTCCCTGTCTGTCCTTTTTGCAGGGGTGAATTTCCGTGAATTCTTTGTCGGTTTTTTTGCTGCCGGGTGCGTGGCTGCATTCTGTTTTTTTGCCGTCCGCGATGTCTGGGCAACGGTCATTGTCGTCGCGTTCAGTCTTGTGATCCTGCTCAACTCACGCATCGATCCGGCGTATCTCGCCCGGTTCAGCCCGGTGGTTGCATTCTGCGGGATCCTTGCGGTCCTTGTCCTTGCCTGTGTCCACGACTATTTTTCCCGGCATTATACGACGGTTCTGCTCCCGGGAAAATAACCGGGTTTTCCTGGTGCATCCCCGTATATCCTGGAGGTGGCAAACCGGGATAACCGTCATGCACGAAACGGGTCGTATCTTTCCTGGAACGCGTGTATCAGGTGTTTTAACAGCCAAATTTTTATCAGGCTGTGAGCAGAACGCTATGTTATGTCCAGAACATCTCATTACAGACTCCTGCTGTTCCTGATACTTATCCTCTGTGTGTTTCTTGCCGGCTGTTCAAGCCAGAAGACCACTGCGACAACACAAACGGTCGCTACCACCCAGGCCGGGCCAGAATACACGGCCGGCGATATCGTTACGAATACAGCATCATCACCAATATGGCTGATCGTATCCTATGACTCTTCTGCGGATCAGTACGAGCGTGCGCTGCTCGTGAAGAATTCCGATGGCAGCTGGGGCCGGGTGACGGCCACCACGGATGAATTCCCCCGTGCAGAGATGGAAAAATTGTACACGGTAAAACTTTCCCATGTGTCTGCAACATCAGTCACGGTTGTGACTCCTACCATCCCCACGACGGTGTCAACTACGCTATCAGGAAGTGCACCAGCGATAACCGCGATATCTCCCACGAGCGGGGCAACCGGTACGAGCGCGAGTTTCACGATCACCGGGAGCAACTTCCAGACCGGGGCAACGGCAAGCCTTGTCCAGCCGGGAAAACAACCAGTAACGGCCACAAGTATTTCGGTCTCATCCACCCAGATTACCGGTAATTTTGATCTGAGCAGTCTAGCTGCAGGTCCGGCGAATGTCGAAGTAGCAAACCCCGACACCCAGTCGACCACCCTGCAGAACGCGTTTACCATCGGCGCAGCATCCCCGGTGATCTCCAGTTTCAGTCCCACGAGCGCTGATCTTGGCGCCACCTCTGTTGCCTTTTCGATCACCGGACAAAACTTAGCCGATACATTGGCGATAACTCTGGTGTCGTCCGATGGTTCACAGCAGGTTCCCTGCGCAAGCCTGTCCACACCCACGTCAACGGGCGTTACCTGCACGTTTGCAACAATTCCCGATACTTTAACAACCGGTGCGTATACGGTCAAGGTTATGACGTCTGATGATACCTCAGGTACTTCGACATCGACCTTTGCCATCAACAATGCAACATCATAATTTTTCCTGATACCTCCACGAATTCCCTGCGTGCAGTTCCGGTGATGGCATGGATCTCCTCCTTTTTTCTGTCTTTGTACTCGCCATCACCGGTATTGTGATCGGATTTGCCTCCGGTTTTTTCGGTGTCGGGGGTGGTTTTCTCATGGTCCCGGTGCAGTACTGGCTGCTTACCTCGTTCGGGTTTGACCCGACGCTGTCGCTCCGGGTCGCGTTCGGGACCAGCCTTGCGGTGATCCTGCCGACTGCGCTCTCCAGCACATGGGGCCATCACTGCCGGCACTGCGTGCTGCTGCGCCCTCTGGCGCTGATGGTCGTCCCCGGGATCCTCGGAGGTTTTGCCGGCGCGGCAATTGCCACCCACGCACCCGGCCGGCTCATGGCCTGTCTCTTTGGGGTGTTGCTCTTTCTTGCCGCATTAAGGATGTTTTTTTCTCACACCCCTTCCAGCGGAGAGCACATCACGGAAATCACGTGGATATACCTGCCCTGGGGTTTTGCCTTCGGTCTGGTCTCGGGTCTGTTTGGCATCGGCGGCGGCGTTGTGATGGTTCCGGTGATGACGACCGTCCTTGGCATTCCCCTCATCAGGGCCATCGGCACCTCGACAGCGTTCATGCTCTTCTCTTCCGCGAGCGGTGTTGTTACCTATATCGTCAACGGCCTTGACGTAGCCGGCCTGCCTCCGTATTCGTTCGGTTACGTCAATGGTGCGTACTGGTGCATCCTTGTGGCAGCAAGTGTTCCGTTTGCACAGGTGGGTGTCCGTGCCGCCCACACCATTCCCCCGGAGAAGACCAGACTGCTCTTTGTGATTCTCATGATCGGGGTGGGGCTCCACATGATAGTTACCGGTGGGTGAAGAAGAGATCGCAAGTATACTGTTGAGACATTCCTTTTTTGTATTCTTTCATAGGATGGAGCGGGTAATCCTTGTCATTTGCCCACGCTGGTATCCTTTATATTTATGCTAATAACACTGTACATTCATACAATGAAGAGTGAACATCATACCGGCAGACTCATTGCGTCCCTTGTGGCCTGTCTCATCCCCGGCTATGTTGCGCTCTATCTCTTCACCACGTCTATCGCGGGCTGGTACTCCGGCCTGAAGAAACCAGCCTTTATCCCACCAGATATTATTGTTTTTTACGCGATCATTCTCGTGTTCTCCCTTCTGGGCCTCACCCTGTATACTATGTGGAATGCCGATCTGTCGAATCGTGAAGCACGGGCAGCCCTCCGACTCTTTACGCTTTTAGTGTGCCTGTATTTCCTCTGGTTTGTAGCCTTCTTCCTCCTCCAGGCCGCATTTTTTGCGCTGATCATAATCGTGATGGTCGTCGCCGTGATGCTCAGTACGCTTGTACAGGTCCTGTGGTCTACCGTGGTTTCTGCGTTATTTCTTGTCCCGAGTCTCATCCTAGTGCTGATTTTCTGCTGGGCCAACCTGCAGATCGTGCTGATGAACCCCGGTCTCCCTGTCTGGGGGAGTGTCATTTAGGTACGCAGGGCGAACCTTTTTTGGGCACTATCGAAACGATTATTCCCTGCACTACCCCACACTCTACCAGCCATAAACAGGAGTGATTTTTACGGACCGATACGTGTGTACCGTCTGCGGGCATGTTCACAATCCCGAAAAAGGCGAATCGTTGCAGGACATCAGGCCCGGCGTTTGCGTTTGCAGACATGCCGGCAGACTGGGCTTGCCCGGTCTGTTTTGCGTCAAAGGATCAGTTTAAAAAAGAGGAGTGAAGACTGGTTGTTATGGTCTCCCGCGAACTCGTCTCTGGGGTATTCTCTGTCGGGGCATTCGATTTTGACCGGCGGATCTTCGATGAGCTGATCCCGCTCCCGGAAGGGACAAGCTACAACTCATATCTCATCCGGGGTAGCACAAAGACGGCTCTCATCGATACAGTCGACCCGGCAAAAGAGTATGACCTCATCTCGAACCTGGTACGTCTGGGCGTCGAACACCTTGATTATATCGTGATCAACCATGCCGAACAGGACCACTCCGGCACGCTCCCGATGATCCTGGAGTTCTACCCTGATGCCCGGGTGGTCACGAATGCAAAATGCAGGGATCTCCTTGTTGCCCTGCTGCACGTCCCGCAGGAGTGTTTTACGGTAATCGCTGACGGGGAGACCCTGTCGCTTGGGGACCGGACGCTCCAGTTCTTTATCACGCCGTGGACACACTGGCCCGAGACCCAGATCACCTGGCTTGTCGAGGACAAGATCCTTTTCCCCTGCGACCTCTTCGGGTTCCATGCAGCCACAAGCGAACTGTTTATTACCGACGAAGCGTGGGCATACCGGTCGGCAAAACGGTACTATGCGGAGATCATGATGCCGTTCCGGGGGAGCATCAAAGGTTACGTGGAGAAAGTCCGGGCGCTCTCCCCGGCGATGATCGCACCAAGCCACGGCCCGGTCAACAAAAACCCGAAGTTTATCCTTGACGCGTACGCGGACTGGACGTCGGATACGGTGAAAAATGAGGTCGTCATCCCGTATGTCTCGATGCACGGGAGCACTGCAAAGATGGTAGAGCACCTCACCGGGGCGCTCATTGCCCGGGGGATCGTGGTCAGGCCCTTTAATCTCACCAGGACTGATATCGGGGACCTCGCGTTTGCCCTTGTCGATGCGGCGACCGTCGTGATCGCCACGCCGACGGTTCTCTTTGGTCCGCACCCGTCCGTTGTCTCCGCGACGTATCTGGCAAATGCGCTCCGGCCCAAGACAAAGTTTGCATCCGTGATCGGTTCCTACGGGTGGGGCGGCAAGAGTGTCGAGACCATCACAAAGATGCTCGACCATGTCAAAGTCGAGCTGATCCCGCCGGTCATGGTGTCGGGAGAGCCCGATGAAGCAACGATACAGGCCCTCGACCGGCTGGCAGACGAAATCTTAAAGAAGCATAAAGAGATTAACATCGTGTAAGGTAAAGGAGCAGCTATGACAAAACTCTTCGAGGTTTACAAGTGCAGCGTCTGCGGGAACACCGTGATGGTTGTCGGTGCATCCGATGGCACGATGGTGTGCTGTGGCCAGCCGATGGTACTCCAGCAGGAAAAGACCGCGGACCAGGGAAAAGAGAAGCATGTGCCGGTCATTGAGAAGACCGCGAAAGGGATCCTTGTGAAAGTCGGTTCCGTGCCCCACCCGATGGAGGAGAAACACTATATCCAGTGGATCGAGGTCCGTTCCGGGGACAATTCATATATCAGGTGGCTCCGGCCCGGCGAGAAGGCCGAAGCCGAGTTCCCGATCAGTGACACAAACGTGAAAGCACGCTCGTTCTGCAATGTCCATGGCCTCTGGACCAACAGGGCATAACCCGTTTTTATCCTCCCGTTTTTTTTATTTTTTATGAGGCAAACGCTCATAGAGCACCAGCGACAAACCTCCTAGTGATGCGCCGGCTTCTCTATCTCTCCACGATTGCCGCCGACCTCGGGGATATCTTCTTTTTTATTTCCCCTCTCACCGCCGTCCCGCTGATTGTTACGGTGCTTTTTTCTGAATGGAATATGTTCCTGCCCATGGCTGTTGTGCCGGTCATCTGTTTTATCCTGGGATGGGCGTTAAAACGTCTGCCGAGAAACGAGCGGGAGAACCGGCTCTCGACTGCGCTCTGCTCGGTTGCCCTCTTCTGGTTTGCCTGTGCCATAGTCTGCGGCCTCCCGTTCATGCTTGGCCTCAACATGAGTTTTACCGATGCCGTCTTTGAAGGGATGGCAGGGTGGACCGGTACCGCGTTTACCATGATGCAGTCCCTTGACACGGCACCCTATACCCTGCTCTTCTGGCGTTCATTCATGCAGTGGATAGGGGGTATTGGGATCATCGCATTTGTCATAGCGCTTGCAGGCAGCACCGGGCTTTTCCAGGGAAAACTCTACCGGACCGAGAGCAGGGAGGAACCACTCATGCCCAGTATTATCTCAACAGGACGGGCGATCTGGAAGATCTACGGGCTTCTCACCTTTATTGCGATCGGTCTCATCCTTTTTACCGGTCTCTCCCTCTGGGACTCGGTCAACCTTGCGCTCACCACCATCTCCACGGGCGGGTTTACCATCCACGATGGTGGCATCCTGTTCTATCACAATGTCATGCTCGAACTGCTGCTCATCCCGCTCATGATTGCAGGAGCGCTTCCGTTCCGCCTGTACTACCTGATTGCGGAGAACCGACGCTGGAGTTTCTTTGGTGACGAGCAGGTCAAGCTCTTCTTTGTTCTCGTGGCGATCGGGACAGCAGTACTGACCTACGACCTGGTCTACTTCGGGAATGCGGATATTGTCACTGCCCTTGAGCAGGGGCTGTTCATGGCCGTGTCTGCCCTGACGACGACCGGGTTCCAGATCGTGGATCTCCAGACCTGGGAGAGTGTGACGCTCCTTTTTCTTTTGATGCTCGTATTTGTCGGGGGGGCTGCCGGTAGTTCTTCCGGGGGGATCAAGTTAAACCGGGTGGTTCTCGGGTTCCGTGCCCTTATCTGGTGGTTCCGCCGGCTCTTTGTGAGCGGCAAAGTGTTGATCCCCTTCAGGAACGAAGGGCGTGTCATCCCGCGTGCCACCGCTGAACTGGAGACCGCAAAGACGATGCTTGTGATTATTCTCTCGGTCATTATCATATTCGTGGCCACGATCATCGTGATGCAGTTCCACCTGACCACGTACCCGATCACCGATGTCCTCTTTGATATCACGTCCGCATTTTCCACCTGCGGCATCACGTCGGGATATGTCTCTCCCGATATGCCGCTTGTTTCGAAATGGGTCTTTATCGTGGTCATGTGGCTAGGCCGGCTCGAAGTGATCCCGGTCGTGGTGCTTTTTATGGCACTGTTCCGGGGTTCCGACTAAAAAAAGCCGCAAACACAAATGTACTTTTCTTAATTTCAGGAAATCTAATATAAACTACCGTCCTATAGTACGGTGATGAAACAGATCGCCCTGTACGGGAAAGGCGGTATCGGGAAGTCCACGACCTCGGCCAACCTCTCCGCTGCACTTTCGCTTGCAGGGTACAATATCCTCCAGATCGGGTGCGATCCCAAGCGCGACAGCACACGTATGCTGATGGCAGGACGGCTGATCCCCACGGTTATGGACCAGGTTCGCGAGCGGGGTGCTACCGGAGTCACACCCGCCGATGTGGTCTATACCGGTTTCAACGGGGTACGCTGCGTGGAAGCCGGGGGGCCGGAGCCCGGCGTCGGTTGTGCAGGGCGGGGGATCATCGCCACCTTCCAGCTGCTGGAGAAGTTCGGAACGCTCACCGGAGATGTGATCGTCTATGATGTACTGGGCGATGTGGTCTGCGGGGGATTTGCCATGCCGATGCGGGAAGGGTATGCGCAGGAAGTGTACCTCGTGACCTCGGGGGAACTCATGTCCCTGTACGCGGCAAACAACATTTGCAAGGCGATAGAACGGCTGAGTGCCCGCCCGAAAAGCCGGTGCCGGCTTGCCGGGGTCATCTGCAACGCCAAGAACCAGCCAAAAGAGGAGGAACTGGTGGCCGAATTTGCCCACAGGGTCAACAGCCATCTCGTCCAGTTCATCCCCAGAGATCGCGTCGTGCAGCTGGCCGAGCTGAACCGCAAGACAGTGATTGAGTACGAACCTGCCTCTGCCCAGGCACAGCGGTACCGGGATCTGGCCACCCGTATCATGGAGAATACCCGGATGACCATCCCCACCCCGCTTGAGATCGATGAACTTGAGGCCCTTGCCATCGAATTTATGTAGGTCTGCCGGCTGCACCCTCACGGGAGCGCTCTCGGTGACTACCCATGTCTGCGACGCGATAACGGTGGTGCACGGCCCTCAAGGGTGCACGCATCACAATTTTTCTCTCCTGCATGCGACCAGCCTCGACAACGACCGGGTCTCTCTTCCCCCGCTCGTCTCGACCGGTCTTTCGGAAACAGACGTGATATTTGGCGGCGAAGGGGCGCTCGACCGGACGCTTGACGAGGTGATCGCACGCGATCCCGGGGCAATCTTCGTGCTCTCGACCTGCATCGCAGATACGATCGGTGACGATGTCGGGATGGTCTGCGGCACGAAAGCCGGGATACCGGTCATCGTGGTGCCGACCGCCGGATTCCTCGGCGGATCGTTCCAGACCGGGGTCAATAACGCGCTTATTGCCCTTGCCGGCATGGCAGGACCCGTTGAAGGAAACGGCCGGGTGAATATCATCGGCGAGAAGAATCTCGAATACGAGGTTGACGAAAACTTCGCCGAGGTCTCCCGGCTTCTCGCGCTCCTTGGTCTGTCCGTGAATATCCGGTTCGTGCGTGATCTTGCCACAGACCGGATTGCTTCGCTTGCGGCAGCACGGCTCAACGTGCTCCGCGATCCATCCCTCATCCCCGTGGGGGAATTCTTACAGGAGCGCTTTGGAACACCCTACATACCTGCCTATCCGGTCGGGCTCTCCGGTACCGTCGGGTTCCTCGAATCCGTGGCCGGTGCCTGCGGTATCGACTGCCATCGTGCGGTGAGAGAGGAACGTGCGCTCCGGCAGGAGACACTCGATGATTTTGCAGACCTTGCAGGAGCCGGTATCTCTTTATCTCCCCTTCCCCCGGATCCTGAAGGAAGCCGGGCAGCGCAGGATCTCGTGCAGGCGCTCGGGCTTGAGGTTCGTTCCTCCGGGCGCCCGGTGCCGGTTCCGGTGACACCGCCGATCGGTATCACGGGCGTCCGTCGGCTGCTTCACCGGTGGAGGAGGGCACTTCATGCCTGAATGCGAGACTCCCCTATGGCCGTGCGCCATGACCGGCGCTGCGGCATGCCTTGCGGGTTTCGAAGGCATTTCAGTCGTCATCCACGGTTCGAGCGGGTGTTATTATTATCCTGCGACCCTGCTCCATGCCCCGCTGCACGGGACATTTATCCTCGAAAACGAGGTGGTCTTCGGGTCCGGGGACCGGCTTCGTGAAGTGATCGACGATCTTTCCGGTAAGGGAGGGCGGATCGCGGTTATCACGACGTGTGTCCCGTCAGTGCTCGGTGAGGACATAAAAGCGATTCTTGACGGGACCGACGTCATTCTCGTTGACAGCCCCGGGTTTGCCGGGGAACTGGAGACCGGGTACCGGGCAGCCCTTGCCGCGCTTGCCCCGGTGGTCGATCCTGAACGACGGGGTGTCAATATCGACGGGGTGTCCCTCTCGGACCCGTTTTACGAGGGAAACGTGCAGGAGGTCTCCCGTCTGCTGCACCGTGCCGGTGTCCCCGTGGGAACGGTGTTCTGCCGGGACTGGTACGAGATGGTTGGACATGCAGCGCCGCTGACCGTGGGGACCAATGATGATTTTGCATCCGGTGCAGGGACGTACCTTGGCGGGACGCTCGGGATCCCGGCTCTCCGCGCCACCTTTGAGAGACTTGCCACAACATATGAAGGTGCAGACGTGGACCCGGTCCGTGCGGAACTTGACCTGCAGGAGGAACGGGTGATCCATGCCTGCGACAAGTACCTCCGCCGCTATGATCCCCCCGGGGTTGCAGTCTTTGCCGGCACCGCGTATGCTCTCTTTGCCGCGGATACCCTCAGGCGATATCTCGATGCAGAGATCCTCGCCGTCGGGACCCGGAACGATCCCCCCACGCCGCCCGCCACGCAGTATCCGGTCGAAAAACTGACAGGACTTGAACAGGTTGCCCGGAAGATCGCCGAAGTCTCACCGGACCTTGTGATAGGGTCGTCGTTTGAACGATCGGTGTGCGGCGACCATACGTTCGTAGGTATCATTCCCCCCCTCCGCGGGAGGGTCAGGCTTGCCCGTCCCCCGCTTGCGGGAACCGGCGGCACGCTCCATTTTGTCGAGGAGGTCCTGAACGTCTGCATGGACAAAAAGGCGTAATGCAGTGTACAATCTCATCGGAATGGGAATTCCGCCCCGGAAAACGCCGAACGTCTTTTTATTTCACTTTCACCCCGCGCACGGCCCCGGGTTATATACTGCCCCGTAAAGATGCACTACTACGACAGAAGGTGGTCGTGTATGATGCAGAAAGCAGGTTATATCCAGCGGACAGGATGCAGGGCGATCGACCGTGACGGCAGGACTCATGAAGTCGTGGAGCTGCACGTCATGGGTGCCCGGTATGCGATCCGGCTGGCAGATCTGGCAAAGGGAATGTCCGGGCGACAGGTTGTCGTCCAGGTGGAGGCACTTGTCCACGAGTGGAACTACTACCTGGGGACGACCTGCGGCCTTGCGCAGGTGTCGGCATCCGGCAAAGCCCTCAACATCGAACTCTTCGAAGCAGGGAACTTCACGGTCTCGCTTCTTGCCCTCAGATCGGTCGTCTACGGGCGGGAACGCCGTGCCACCATCGCACGGATCCCGGAACAGCCGGCCACTCCGGTCTGGAAAGACCGCAGGGTTCCCGGCCAGCAGCAGATCAGCGCACTTGTCTGATCTGTGCCCCTTCTTTTGTACCCTCTCATTTTTTCTCCCTCCCGTCTGAGTTCTGAACATCCCCGGGGTCGCATTGTGCAACATTAATAGCCCCAAAAGGAAACGTGTACTTACAAAGGAGGGGCATTTTTAGTTGCCTTGCGTGCCCCCACACTGTACAGGAGACCGGCAATGAGTACGCCTGATGATACCCTCTATAAGGAACTCGTGGAGCACCAGCAGGACCTGCTCGTTAAGTTCAGTCCTGAGGGACGCCTCCTGTTTGTCAACAGGGCTTACTGCGATGCAATGGGAAAGACGAGGGAGGAACTGGCTGGCGGCATCTTTATGCCGGCAACCGATAAGCGCTCATCTGAGATCATGGCCACCAGGATGACCAATCTCTTCCGGCCCCCCTACACCTGCCAGGTTGAACAATGGATCTCTTCTCCTCTTGGATCGCGGTGCATCAGCTGGTCGGCCCGGTCGATAACTGACGGGAACGGGGCCGTGACCGCAATTATCGCCACCGGGCACGATATCTCCCGGATCCGGCAGGAGCACCGGGCTGTCAGGAAGCGGGACGAAGAACTGATGCAGATTCTGGAGAGCGGTACGCAGATGTATTTTACCCATTCTCCGGACCACACCCTGATCTATGTGAGCCCCCGGATACAGGCGCTTCTCGGGGAGGGCTCTTCGCATTCAGGTAAGCGGTTGTGGACCGATTACCTGACGGATAACCCGCTCAATGCGAAGGGACTGGAGCGCACCCTTAAAGCAATCTCCACCGGCCGGCGCGAACCGCCGTACCGTCTGGAGTTTTACGGCCGCAATAACACGAAGATCTGGGTGGAAATCAACGAGATCCCGGTGGTAAAAAACAAAAATACCGTGGCAATCGCAGGGTACCTCGTAGACGTAACCGAAAAGAAAAAAGTTGAAGAGGGACTTATCGAGGCCGAAATACTCCTGAAAAATTACGGGGGGCAGAAAAAAGCCGGGAAGGATGCGGCAGGCGGAGAAAACGCGGGGCCGTTTGCTGCACTCAAAACTATTTTCTCATCTAAAAAATCCGAAAACGAGGATGATATTCCTCTTGACCTCCCGGACAACCTCCGGTAACCGGCCGTGATAATCAGCCTGGATACCCCTGCGACGCAGGGGGGTCGCACCCGGATCATGCACGACCCCCCTTTTTTCAAGTACATTTCGTTCAGCCGCTCATAACTACCGTTTCATGTGGAGTTCGTGACGGAAAATATGCCATATCCTGCCTGAAAGCAAAGTACGGGGCATACAGCTGTCCCCGCCTGATCCGGAAGAGTGGGGGGATCACATAAAAACAGGTGCGACCCCCCACCAATCCCGGTTTTTTTAAACAAAAAACCCTCATTTTTCCGACGGTAACCGCAGGTGCCGGGTCAGAATTCAGCATGGGGGGTCGCACCTGAAATGAGTATGACCCTCCTGGCAGAGATAGGAATTTATATCTCCCACTCTTGGTAAAAAGCCGGCTTGCCCGGAAAAAATGAGAATAAAACTTACCAAAAAGGGGACTTACTTCCCCTTCTTTACGCATTCGGCAATATAACTGCCTGCTTTCTTTGTTCCCGCCGTTCCGCCGAGGTCCTTTGTCACGACACCATCCTTAATGCTCTTCTCGATAGCCGTGACAATTGCTGCTGCCGCCTTGTGTTCGCCAAGGTGATCGAGCAGGAGCGAGCCGGCCCAGATCGTCGCGATCGGGTTTGCAACATCCATGCCCTTGTACTTCGGCGCCGATCCGTGGATCGGCTCGAACATCGAGGTGCCTTTCGGGTTGATGTTCCCGCCCGGGGCAAGACCAAGACCGCCCTGGATCATCGCACCGAGGTCGGTGATGATATCGCCGAACATGTTGGGTGTGACCACGACATCGAACCACTCGGGGTTCTTGACAAACCACATCGTGACCGCATCGACAAAGTTGAAATCCGTGGCGACATCCGGGTACTTCTTTGCCGTTTCGGTAAAGACGTCGCGCCAAAGCCCGTACACATCGGAGAGGACGTTTGCCTTGTCAACCGAGGTGAGTTTCTTCCTGCGTTTCTCTGCAAGTTCGAACGCATAGGTCTGGACCCGGCGCGACCCTTCCCGGGTTACGACCCCGATCTGGTAGGCGAGTTCTTCTGCATCGGTCTCGACATCGAGGCCGAACTTCACGTTATAGATCTCCCGGACTACTTCAAGCTCGATCTTCTGGTGTTTTTTGAACCGGGAACCGATGCCGACGTAGAAGTCCTCGGTGTTCTCCCGCACGACCACGAAATCGATGTCCTTTGAGGTCTTGTTCGCAAGCGGTGTCTCGACGCCTTCGAGCAGCTTGATCGGCCGCAGGTTCACGTACTCGTCGAACGAAAACCGGAGCGCAAGCAGGATGCCTTTCTCAAGGATGCCCGGCGGGACCCGGGGGTCGCCGATCGCACCGAAGTAGATCGCCTTGAACTTTTTAAGTTCCTTAAGATCCTCCTCGGTCAGGAGTTTTTTTGTCGCAAGGTACCGGTCTGCCCCGATATCAAAATCCTTCCAGTCAATATCGAAATTAAACCGCTCGCCGGCGGCTTCGAGCACCTTCTTTCCTTCGGTAACAATCTCCGGGCCTATCCCGTCCCCGCCTATCGCCGCGACTTTGTACATACCGGCACCTCCTTTAGTGTCTTTGCGTAGTTCACGAGCCCGCCTGCGTCGATGATCCCCTGCATGAAGGGGGGCACCGGCTCGATGGCGAGCTTTTTCCCGTCAACTTCCGCATAACCGTTCATAAGATCAAGCGTGACCGTTGCCCCGTCGGGGATCTTGTCCGCATCCCTGCAGACGACCGGGAGAACCCCGACGTTGACGGAGTTCCTGAAAAAGATGCGGGCAAACGACTGGGCCATCACCGCGTGCACGCCGCTTCCGACAAGCGCGAGGGGAGCGTGTTCACGCGAGGAGCCGCACCCGAAGTTCTTTTCGCCGACAACAATGTCCCCCTCGTTTACCTCTTTGGCAAACTCGTCCCGCGTTCCCTCAAAGGCGTGCTTTGCCAGTTCGCCGGCGTCGTTGAGGATCAAAAACCGGCCCGGGATGATCGCATCGGTATCGATGTTGTCCCCGAACTTCCAGACCCGGCCGCTCTTTGTCGCCGGGGTCTTGCCGGCGCTTACCTTCTTTGCAGGGGTCATTTTCTTTGCTGCCATCATCACACCTCCCGCGGATCCGTGATCTCACCGGTCATCGCGCTTGCTGCCGCTGTTGCCGCAGAGCAGAGGTACACGAACGCCTCGGTACTGCCCTGCCGGCCTTTGAAGTTCCGGTTCGAGGTCGAGAGACAGACTTCGCCGGGCGCGAGCAGGCCAAACGATCCGCCCATGCAGGGCCCGCAGCAGGGCGCCTCGACAAGGGCCCCTGCTTTTACGAACCGTTCGACAAGGCCGTTTTCGAGTGCCTTAAGGTATTCGTCCCGGGACGCCGGGATGACGAGCACCCGGACCTTGGGGTCGAACTTCTTCTTCCCCAGCACTTCTGCTGCTTCTGCCATATCCTCGTACCGCCCGTTCGTGCACGAGCCGATGAAGACCTGGTCGATATGGGTTCCTTCGACGTTGCTGACCGGTACCCCCTGGTCGACATTGTGGGGGACGGCAACCTGCGGTTCGAGATCCGCTACGTTGTATGTCCGCTTCTCCGCAAAGTTCGCGTCGTCGTCGCTTGCAAGGTCGAAGGGTTTCATCTTCCGCCTGCCCTTCATATACTCCCACGTGACCTTGTCCGGCGGGACGATGCCGGCCTTTGCGCCCATCTCGATGGCCATGTTGCAGCAGGTCATCCTGCCTGGCATGTCCATCTTCTCGATGGTCTTCCCCGCAAACTCGATCGCCTGGTAAGTCGCCCCGTCGGCCCCGATATCCGCCGCAATCGCGAGGATCAGGTCTTTTGCCCCGACACGCCTCTGGAACTTTCCCGAAACATCGGCCCGGATCGTCTCCGGCACCTTGAAGTAGAGAGAGCCGAACTTCAGCGCAAAGCCCATGTCGGTCGAACCGATGCCGGTGGCAAATGCCCCCACCGCACCGTACATGCAGGTATGGGAATCGGCCCCGACCACGATCTCGCCGGGCGCTGCCCGTCCCTTCTCCAGGACCACCTGGTGGCAGACCCCTTCGTTGATGTCGTAATTATGGATGCCCTGTTCCGCGGCAAACTTCCGCATATATACGTGGTTCTTTGCCGCTTCGAGCGAATCTGCCGGTATCTGGTGATCAAAGAGCATGATGACACGCTTTGGGTCAAAGACGCGTTCTCCCCCCATCTCGTAGAACTTCTGAATGGCAAGAGGGCCGGTAATATCGTGGATCATGGCCCCGTCAATGGGTGTCATGACCACTTCGCCTGCCCTGATATCGCTGCCACATTTCCGTGAGAAGATCTTCTCGACGATTGTTGCTCCCATGCTCTATCGCCTGTACTATAGGCTCTGCCGGCACATGTACTTTGGGGACTGGATATCCGGGGCCATTATCCGGGCATTTTTGATGATTACGAATAATTTCGCAGTCAAAGTAATCTTTAATCCCCCCGGTCTCCAACTATTGGCCTGATATACCATGAGAAAAATGGCAGTTATCCTCTGTGCCGTGGCGGTTCTTACCCTGGCACTGATCGGCTGTGTATCGGCAGCAGATTCCACAAACGCCCATGTCATCCAGGTCAGCGGGAGCGGCTCGGTGACGGGCACGCCCGACCGGGTACAGATCAGTTTCGCGGTCGAGACCGACAATCCGGATGTCAAGATTGCACAGGCAAACAACGCTCTTGCGATGAATACCGTGGTGGACGCGCTCGCGGCAGCGGGAGTTCCAAACGACCAGATGAAGACCACGGACTATACGATCACGCCGGTCTACCAGGACAACAACAACGGGATCCTCTCCAGCAATGTCAAGACGTACCAGGTGACAAATACACTCCAGGTTACGCTCAATGATACCAATATGACCGGCCAGGTCATTGACACGGCCGTAACCGCAGGTGCAAACCAGGTGAACTCCATCCAGTTCATGCTCTCCGATGAACAGGCACAGGCACTCCGGAGCCAGGCACTTGCTAAGGCGATCGCAAATGCGAGATCCGATGCTGATACGGCAGCCGCTGCCCTCAATGTTACCATCACGGGAACTCAGGAGGCTGACATAAGTCAGGGATACACACCGGTCGTCTACAGCAACTACGACGCCCAGTCGTTCTCATCAACAAAAGCGGCAGCAGCTCCGACGCCCATCCAGTCCGGCGACATTACCGTTTCCGCCCAGGTATCCGTCACCTACACGATCAGCTGATCGTACCTCAGCATATCTCCAGACTTTTTTTACAAACTTTTTTACCCAAGCAGCGTGTGATTATTTCCTGAGCCAGCATACACGTATCCGGCCCATCGGATCAGCATATATCCAAGTATCGAATATCAGAAAAATTTCGGATAGAATAGGATTGATTTTGAAATGGAGCGCAATATCGGCTTTAAAGAGCGAAGGTACATTGAAGAGCTGCGGATTCTTACCCGGTCAACAGCCCTTGACTGCGTGATCGATGACCGGTTTGACCGGGTGATCTACGTGATACGGCAGGGTGACATGGGACTCGCGATCGGGAAGAAAGGGGACAATATAAAACGGCTCCAGAACGTTCTCGGCCGGCGCATTGAGATGGTGGAGTATGCCGAGCAGCCGGAGGCATTCATTGCCAATATCTTCAAGCCGGCCGAAGTGACGGGGATCGAGCGCGGCGCAGAGGACGGCCCGGTCAACGTGTTCGTCAACAAGAAAAGCGATCTCGGCATCGCGATTGGAAAGGCCGGCTGCAATATCGAGAAAGCGCGCATCCTCTGTCGGCGCTTCTGCGGCATTGAGATCGGGGAAGTCCTGCTCGGACAGGAGGAAGCATGAGTCCTGCAGGAAACGGCCCGGTCGATCCCCGGGTGATCCGGGAACTCTGGGAAGTTATCTGCGAGCGGGCTGCGCACCCCGTTGTAGGCTCGTACACGAACCGGCTTTTAAATGACAAAAAAGGGATCGACAAGGTGCTCGAGAAGGTCGGCGAGGAGTCTACCGAGTTCATCCTTGCTGTCAAGAACGGGGTGCCGGAGAGGACGACCGAGGAAGCGGCGGACCTCTTCTTCCACATCCTTGTCGCGCTCCGCGCCGCAGATGTCGACTTACAGGATGTCATCGATGAGCTTGAGCGCCGGCGCAAATAAGTAAAAAGTTTTTCCGAGTGGCTCCCACCCCTCTTCTTATTTCTGCAGGAACGTGGAGAGATCGACCATTTCTGATATATTCTCTTCCGTTCCTGCGGCCGCAAGCAATCCTTCTTCGACAAAGATGGAGGCTCCGGCACGCAGGGCGATCGCGATCCCGTCGCTCGGCCGGCAGTCGAGACATTCCTCGCGGCCGTCCGCTGCAAGGACGAGTTGTGCATAATACACCCCCTCTTCGGCACTGTCGATCTGGAGGTGATGGACACTAATCGAGAAACGCTCCATGAGATCCAGAAAGAGCTCGTGCGTGAACGGCCGGGGCGGCACCACGTTATTCTGTGCGTTGTTGATGGAGACCGCTTCCCAGAGCCCGACAAAGATTGGCATAAGGTGCCCGGTGCCGTCGGTCAGTACCACCACCGGTACTGTGGCTGCATCGTTTATAGCCACAAACACACCCCTGATCTGGCACCTGACCTGCTGCATGTCCGTGCAGGAGACATTACCCTGTCGTATGATAAGAGTTGAGGTCGGCGTGGCAGGTACCCGGGCCATTTACTTGTTACCGGACTCGCGCCTGACGATGATGAGGCTCGATATGATGCCAAGCGCGATATTGAAGTAGTAGAGTACGATCCGCCAGATGACAACGAAAATGCCAACAATAGAGGCCGGGATGAAGAGGGCATACATGGAGGTTGCCCCAACCTCGGCGATACCGGAACTGCCCGGCGTCAAGGGTATCATCATCAGGATGGCAAGGATGAGCTGGATCACAAATGACTCAAAGAAGAGCGGCGGCTGTCCAAGACCCATGAGGATCAGGGAGGCGGTCACGATCTCCGAGACCCAGTAGAGCAGGGTAAAGACCATCCCCCAGGCAAGGCCGGATTTTGCCGTCCTGACAAATTTGAGCACGGCGGTATGGAAGTTTACGATCTCTTTTTCTATACGGTCGATCAGTTCTTCGACCCGGGCCGGTTCCCATTTACGGGTAAAGAAGCGCGCAGCCCGGTCTGCCACCCGTTTCATCACATCGGGTCGCCGGATGGCAAGGTAGAAGAGGACGAGGCACCCGGTAACAAAGATCCAGGTAATGTAGACCATGACCTCCGAGATCGCCCCGAGACTTTTCCACTGCTCGGTGAGGGCAAACATCGCAAACGCTGCAAGGCAGGCGAGAGCGATCCCGTCCAGCACCCGTTCCATAATAACAATCGCTGTTGCATCCCCGAGCGGTACATTCGCCTTGTACAACTCGTGCACCCGGACCGGTTCACCGCCGGCCTGTGCAGGGGTGACTGCTGCAGCAAGGAGGTTTGCAAAAACGAGGTTTAAGGAATAGAAAAATTTGATCGGGTACCCGAGCGATCCGGACATCTTTTTCACCCGCATCGCCCAGAAGCACATGGTCAGGATATGGGTGAGAAAGGCGAGGAGCAGGAACCAGGGGTTGATCTTTTTGAGGTACTGGAGGGTGTTTTCGTTGATGGTAAAATAGAGGATGACGATCAGCACCACGAGAGAAAAGCCGATGGATATATACAGCCATTTCTTCTGCGAACTCTCCATGGTGCCACCCGGGCAGGAACTGCCTGCCTGTTTTACCTTAAAAGGTTATGAGGCATAGTATAAACACCTTTTATTGGAGAAAAGTTCCGTCTGGCTGCCGTCGTGTCAGATCGTGAAGATCTCCCGGTTGCCGGTGAGCGCCAGGAGCCCGGCCCTGACCCCGGCGTCCAGCCACGCGTGCCCGTAGCTGAAGCGTGCGAGTGCCACCTCCATCTCCTCTGCCGCAAGGCTGGCCTGCCCGCCCCGGGCATAACAGGTACCGACTGCAAGGACGCGCCGGGCAAAGATGCTGCCGGTCGTTTCCGGTTCAGGGGCTGCGACCACCGAGGCACACGCGGTGTCGAGGAGGCGGGCATACCGCCGTGTCTTCTCGTCAAGTTTTCCCGCAAAAGCCGGGGGGAGTGTTTCAGCCGGCCCGGCAAAGGGGCAGGTGGCAGGTTTTTTCCCCGGGAGGGCCAGCAGGCCGTACACGATGCCGAAGTGCAGCCAGCCGGACCCGTAATAGTATGCGGCGAGGGTATTGACCGGATCCCCGCCGGCAAAGAACGTGGCGCCATCGTCCGCATAGGCACGTGCCATCTCCCGGACCGTGCCGGCAATCGCTCCAAGCGGCGTGCCCTCATCGGGGAGAACCGTGGTAACGTCCAGTTCACGGGAAAGGAGTTCCCCGCACGCCGCGATCAGCATAAGCCGGCAAACCTCGAAAGGTACATCCGCTCCATATCGTGGAGCTCTCCCGGGACGACCAGCACGTGGAGCGGCGGGCCAAAATCCGTGGAACCAAGGACTTCGGCAGTGCCGGCCCGTACGACCGGTGTGTCGGAGCCGGCCCGGGCGATGCCGACATACATCGGGATCGTTACCTGTTTCTTTCGCGCCATCTCTTCGAGCAGGTGGACGGCCTCGTTCACGGTCATGTACCGGTCGTCGTGGATGTCGAGGTACACGAGCGTATGCAGACGGAGGTTTTGGTTTTCGAGGATCACGTCCATCGGCGACGTGGGGGACCAGTGCGCCTGCGGGAACGGCACCGAGCAGGACTTGCCGAACCTATAGTTCTGGAGCCCCGAGAGCCCGCAGACCGCACTTACGATCGAGGCCCCGTGGACGATCGCGGTCGGGATGCCCCGGTCTGCCGCACGGATCCGGAGATCCGCGTGGGTGGTCGAGACCATCGGGTCGCCGGCGCAGAGAAAGACCGTGTTTCCTTTCATGGCGCAGTCGAGCAGTTCTTCCGGGTGCTGCTCCACGTCAGCCCGCATGAGCAGCCGGACCGGTTTTTTGTAGAACTCTTCGAGGTCTTCTCTTGTCGCCCCTATGAGCCGGGATGTGTACCCTTCGAGAAAGACGTGATCCGCGTTCCTGATGAGAAGAAGTCCCTTCTCCGAGATGTCCCGCTTGTCATAGAGGCCGAGGCCGATAAAGGTGAGCATGTCCGCGATTCTCCGTAAAGAAGGGGAAACTCCGGCAGGCTTTGCCGGGTATCACCCTGCACCTATCAGTAGATAAACCGGGTAATCGAATCCACCAGCGATTCAAGGACATCCCGCACGTCTTCCTTTAACTGTGCGGAGATCAAAAAGACCGGGATATTCTTACCAATGCCGATCGTTTTCCTCAACTCCTCTTCGCTGATGAGTCCGGGCAGATCTTTTTTGTTTGCCGCAACAACGATCGGCACGTGCATTTTCGTGATGGTTTTAAAGAGGTGCCGGGCCCGCGTGAGCTGCTCATGGTTTGTCGCATCCACTAAGAGGACGACACCCATCGCGTTACGCAGGATCACCGGGAGCATCGGGTCGAACCGGGGCTGGCCGGGGGTACCGTAGAGGGTAATATCGAAATCCTTCCAGTGCAGCCAGCCAAAGTCCATGGCAACGGTCGTCACATCGCCCCCGACGCCCGTACGGTCGACTGACATCCCCAGTTCCGTGGCGTTTGCCACGAACCGGGATTTCCCGGATTCCGGTGGCCCGGTCACGACGATCTTGGGAATGTAGGGTACGATATGGCCGTTCTTGACAAGGAACGGTACCGAACGGCGCAGCTGGGGGGACCACGAGGTGTATACTATGGTAAAGTAATTGAAGTGCGGCAGGGGCCTAAACGAGGACTTGATCGCGAGGACGAGGTCAAAGGCCTTCCTGACTGCGAGCGACTCCAGGAATGTATCCCCTTCGAGGTTCAGGTGCTCGATGATAATGGTGGATTCCGGCGGGCAGCAGGCCCGCGAGAGCAGGGAGAGGCCTTTTTCCAGGCCAAAATCATCGTAGATAATATCGAAATACCCGAAGATAACCTCGACCTTGTTATCGATACAGAGTTTTTTGATCCGTGCCTGCCATTCCTGGTCAGCCGTTCCCCCTTTACCTACCCGCCGCTGTATGCGTTCCCGGTCGACACTGTCCAGAATAGCGATCCTGTAGTCCTGATTTTTGAGGGATTTTCCCCGGAGCTCCCCGACGTCGTGCAGAAATGCATCGACCGTCGTGTGAGGAATGATCACCAGGCATGACCGTCCTTTTTCGAGCGCCTCGTACAGCGTCGAGATCATGAAGAGCTGCCCGTCCACCCCGGGTTCGAGGCTGTAGAGCACCCGGCTTCCCTCGGGTATCCCGCCCGCCAGCATATCGTCGATCCCGTACATCCCCGTTGAAATCATAACGCCAGAATCACCTGCCCCTTGCTGATCGTAAACTTATGCCAGTCCGCGTTTACGCCACGGATACCCATCACCCGGAAATAGTTGTCCGACCTCTCCACTTTGACCTCGATAACAATCGTCATGAGCTGCTTGATAAGAGAGAGTGTCTTCTCGTCAAACGCCTCGCTGTTGAGGATGTAGATGCCAAACCCCTCGATCTTCTTGAGTCTCGCCGTCATCACGTGGAGAAACTGGTACAGGACCTCGAGTTTGCGGTACATGAGAAGGGTCGAGACCGAATTGACGCAGAACCGGATCGGGGGCGGGAAGAGCCCGGATTCCCCTTCTGAAAACGTCCCGTCGAAGATCGTCTCGATCATATGCGAGAACTTGATCCCGATCCCGGTCAGATCGGTGGGATTTGTGACAAACATGAACCGCTCGGTATCGGAGACCGATGGCGTCGAGCTTTTGGTGATCGCGTCGATCACGCCGACAAACTTCTTGTCGGCGCCGGCTATCTTGAACTGGTCGATCACTTCCGAGGCGCGCTCGTTTGTTGAGAGCATGATTGCATACTCCCCGGGCAGGGGTTTTGTGAGGGTATAGGCAAGCTGCTCTGCGTAACTGAGTGACGGTGCCAGAAGAAGAAGATTTGTTCCTGCATCAAACCCCCCGGTGGTCTGATCGATCTGGGGGATCCCGGTTTTATAGGAGTACATCTGTTGTCTGATTATTTCATGAGAATGTTTATAAGGGCTTTTGCCGGCAGGCCGGCGTGATGCGGCGGGAGGCCGGAGCACCTGGTACCGACGGGAATAACAGAGGTAAACCCTCTTAACCTTGGCTGCCAAAAGATTAGGTCAGATGTTCCACTGGATCTATGAACGGCTGCTTCTCTCGCAGATAGAGGTTCTGCCGCGCCATATCTGTTTCATGATCAGTGGCGCCGATCTGGCCGCGGATCCGGGCAAGTGCGTGCAGGTGGCGAGCTGGAGTTCAGAGTTAAATACTCTTCTTGCCCGGCAGGGTGTGACAAAAACCGGCCAAAACCCCCCGGCGATCCAGGGGCTGACCTTCCACATCGCCCGGCTCTCACCGGACGAACTGGCACGCACACTACCGGCCATACAAAAGATCTCGTCGGTTGCCCGGCTGGTGCTGCACTACGGCACAACCGAGGAGGTCTCGGGCACCGGTCTTGATGTCGTGGTCGCGATAGGAAAGAGCGGGCGCGAAGAGATCACGGACTGCATACGCCGCCTGGCAGAGAACGGGATCCAGCCATCCGCTATCGATGAGAAAACGCTGGAATCCTGCCTGATCTTCCGGTACGACCCGGACATCGTGGTCAAGACCGGCGGCGACCACCTGACCGATTTTCTGATCTGGCAGTCGGTCTACTCGGAACTGTTCTTCTCCGATATCAACTGGAAATACTTCCGGCGCGTGGACTTCCTGCGGGTGCTGCGCGACTACCAGGCGCGGACACGCCGGTTCGGGAAGTGAAGGGCAAAAACAGGAGATTATTTTATCCGGATACCGATCCAGTTCGGGACGCCGCCCACGGTCCGTTCCGCGAGAGCGTACTTGTTCTTGAGCGCAACCGTAAACGCCCTCCGGTCGGGGATCGTGGCGTAATCGTGGTCCCGGCACCAGCGTTCGAACCGCTGGTAGAGTTCATCCTTTGCGATGATCGCATCCGGGCTCTCCTCGGTCTCCCGTACGACGAGAGTACTGACGAACCGTTTTATGGGCTCCTCTTTTTTGCCTTTCTTTCCGGTCTTTTGTGGTACTGCGGCAGGTTGTGCCGGGAGTGCGGGGGCAACCAGGCGCTGCGGGGCCGGTTCCTGCGGGGGAGCCGGCTGTTTTGTCACTGACGGGGCCTTCCTCTCCTTTTTCTCCTTCAGTACCTTTCCCGGAACCGAGGGATCTTCGGCGTTGATGACCGGCGGCGCTGCCGGGGCCCGGGCCGCCCGGTCTGCCAGTTGGGCATCCGGTGCGATGATCACCCGGGACGCTTTTTCCGGGACGGTCTTTTTTCCGGGATGGTAGTCGATCCCGAGCTGCCCTGCAAGCGCCCTGTTGCATGCGTCGCTGATATCCAGATGCTCCCGCTCTGCAGCCGCAATAATATCGGACCTGATCAGGACCGGCGTCTGCTGCCACCCGGTTCCCGCTGACTTTCCCGCACCCATTAGTTCACCATATTCCATCTGGTATGTTCCGGGAAATATAGTACGCGAATTGGATTTTTTTCGGGCTGGTGCGGGAGCGGTTTTAGTGTGCTTTTACACTCAGCCGCTGGTCGTAGATCCGGATCGCACGTAAGAGGTCGATCTTCCGGAAGAGCGGCCAGTACGGTGCGCAGAAATAGACGGCGGACTCGTGGCCGTTTGCAAGCCACGGCAGGAAGTTGGAGGTGCGGTACTCGTTCCCGGTCCGGATGATGAGATCGACCGGCGGGATGTCTTTTCCCTCGTGGAGGTGGGATTCGACCATCTGCACATCGATCGCCGAGGGAGCAATCCTGCCCTCGCGGACATCTGATACGATCTCCCGGGCGGCGAGTACGATCTCGTTTCTGCCCCCATAGGCAAGCGCGACGTTGAGGGTAAAGCCCTCGTAATTTTTCGTTGCCTCTTCTGCGGCCTCGATTGCTGTGCGCAGGTCGGCGGGAAGGAGCGACCGGTCGCCGACCATCTGGATGCGGATCTTATACCGGTGCACCCTCTCGTCGGAGATGGTGCGGATGAACTTCTCCTTGAAGAGCCGGAAGAGTTCGCGTATCTCGTCTTCCGTCCGGTTGAAATTTTCCGTGGAGAACGAGTAGATGGTGATGTACCGGATCCCCAGTTCGTGGGCCCAGTCGAGCATCTCCTCGGTCTTGTCCGCGCCTGCCCGGTGCCCCTGTGCGGTGTCGATGCCCATCTCTTTTGCAAACCGCCGGTTGCCGTCCTGGATGATGGCGACATGCGTCGGAATTTGCGTGCACTGCATCAGCAGGTACCGCTCATAGAGGGGTTCGAGAAGCCCGCGGAGGGTCACAGCGGCGTCACCTCGACGACCATGCCACCGTCCGGGTACCGCTCGACGACGGACTTTTTCCCGGGGATTTTGTCCTTGAACTCTTCGAGCAGCCACCATGCGGTCTCGACCCGGTCGCCGCAGTCGGCAAACTCGTCGTCTGCGAGGAATTTCCGGCACCGGGCGACGACCTCGTCCCGGGTGCCCGGGTGGAGGTCGAGCACGCCGTACACGATCGTCCCGTCGTCGGTCACTTCATCGAACGGGCGGGCGGTGTTCTCCGCGATGCGCTTTAAGCGCTCCCGGAGCTGCACCGAGTCCTTGAATGACGAGGCGCACCAGTGGACTTTTGTGTGCTTTACGAGTTCTGCCGCCCACTCGCGTGCGCCGGAAATGGCGTTGTGCACGCCGTCGGCCGGCTCGTAGCCCCGCTCACGCATCTCGTCGGCGTTCGTCTCGCCCCATTCGAGTTCGTTGATGTTGAGGAAATCGAGGTACGGGAGGGCCGGGACGAGCAGTTCAAGGCCCGGAAGGGCCGGGACTTCGATGCCGATGTCAAAGCCCTGCTCCTTTGCCATCTTCGCGGAGGCGATGAAATCCGTATCAAGGATATGGTCCCAGCACTCGCGGGGCGGGTGGAGCCGGATCTCGTCCACGAGCCTTTTGAGTTTTTCCAGGTCCGCCTTTGCCGGGGCCTGCGCCGTGTAGAGGTGGATCTGGTGCTCCGGCCCGAAATGGTTCTTGAGGGCCTTACAATACTGCGTGACCCGGTCGAGGCAGAGGAGCGGTTCGCCGCCGGTGACCCCGGTCCCGAGCGCGCTCATGCGCTCTGCGATCCCGACCGCCTGCTCCGGGCTCTCGATCCGGTGCTCGTTTGCGAAGATCACGTCCTTTCCCTTGCGCTCTTCCGAGAGCGGGCAGTACCAGCAGGAGCGGCGGCAGCGTCCCGTCACAAAGAGCACCATCTTTGCGCCCTGGTAGCAGAGGATACAGCCTTGTGCGAGGTTCGCGGGCAGTCCAGTTTGGGATTCGGAACGTGGAGCGGTCATCAGAAGTTTGCGTAGTACGTTGGCGCCGGGGATTCAAAACTCTTCTTGAACGGATCGTAATTATCATTTTTTACCGGGTTATCGCCACCAAAGTGCATTGTTCCCGCACATCATACTATAACCTCGGGACACCTCATTCTCATGTACACAAACGGTTTTGGGTATACCTGCGATCGCGCCTGTTCCTTTATGATCGTGTGACTGCGATCCATAATCTCCCCCGGAAAAACCCTTTTTGTAGTATTGATTGATTAAAAATCAGGGTTTGATATCGTTTTACCCTGGCGAATTTGGCGTATCAAGGAGTAAACAATGGCTAAAGAATTATTAAAATCGGTAGTTACGGGAATACGCTCCGGATATCTCATACGGTGGACGTGTCCCGATTGTCATGCGGAAAATGCAATTATAAACAGAACCGCCGGGGACTTTTTCAAGGCAACCCGGGATTCCGGATGCCAGCGTTGCAAGAAACGTTTAGCTATTTCAACGCCCCGCTTTCACAGTTAACCGGAATTTCCTTTTTGTTTTTTACTTCTGTTGAACTCTTACAGCCTCCGTCTTTGTATAAATCCAATGTAAACTATACCGTTAACCGCACTCAAACAGGGGGGGCTTGATTTTTCTGGTAATTGGAAATATGTGTTGTTGGGCCGGGGGGATTTTTTAGAGGACGCTCATCGGGGCTCCGCCCCTTGCCGCGTGGGCTAGCCCCGGGACGGGAAGTATACGAGAAAAAGTTCCAGCCGGCCAGTTGGAACATCGGGTTCAATGTGGGCGAAGCGGGCGGGCAGACGGTGATGCACTGCCATTGCCATGTGATCCCCAGGTATGCCGGGGATGTGGAGAATCCTCGCGGGGGAGTGAGGGGGGGTAGTGCCGGGGAAGAGGGAGTATTTTAATTAATAATAATGTTTTTAAAGATAATTTCGATAATTATGGAGTATTTTCATTGGTTGGACCATCTTTGTAATCCTGACTCTTTTTACGATGAGCGGGGTAAACCTTTCTGCCCCTACAAGAATATTATTGATTTCCTTCTTAAGTCCCGATCTAATACTAAAAAAGGTGGGATTGTCTTCCGGTGAACTCTGGAAAACTTTTCGTCTGAAATCCTGAAGACAAAGAGAAGCAGCATACACTCTTTCTGGATCAACAATAGTGAAGTCAGAGTTTGCCACAAATTCTTGTAAAACCCCGAATATTATTCGAAGGTCTTCTAATCTGAATGGATGTTCAGTTCGATACAACCGGTATTGACCGGAATTCAACGAAATTTCATCATAATTAGTAAGCCATCCGGTTACGGTTCCCAACTCTTTCGCAGTAATACCCGATTCAATTAATTTCTTTGAAATAATTACATCTGCATTTTCACAATTTTTTGGATCTATGTTAGAATATCCTTGGATTGCTTTTTCGATTAGTCTGATCCAGAAAACTGAATCGTTAAATAAACTTTCATAACCTTCCCAAGAATAGGGGCGTTTTTGAAATGTCTTTCGTTTCCCATACTCCATCATGAACTTAAAAAAAATCCCTCTGAATGAGAGGAAAAGTCCCGGTCGGCCAAGGATAATTTCCTTGTCGGTTAATTTTTTTTCAATTTCTGCGTCAGAATTCTTTTGGTCAATCGGAATATCCTCAGGTAGTTCTCCTTCATGTATCATAACAGATTTTCCAAACGGAATAAAAATAGCCTGATCCACTCTATTAATGCAAAGAACAACCTCATCTCCGGCATCGACATTTAAGAGGTGTTGAGATTGTAATGGGTCATGAAATTCATTATCATTATGTTTCCAATCGGAAAATTGAAAACTCTCCTCGTCTTCATTTTGATATATCTCATTGATACGGGTTGGTGGCGGTAGTTCGATTTTTCCAAGAGATTCTTGTAAAAATAATGGTCCATTCCAATTTTCTGTTGGAGTTACAATGGGAAATATGAATCTTTCAAGAAGACGATGGTCAATAATTTCCTTTATTCCTTCAATTCCATCATGATCGCTAATAAAAATAAATTCTTTGGCCTGTGAATTGCGCAGATTATATTTCAATGAGGGATGTTGAGAAGAAATAACATACCGTGGAATATTTGCATCGAGAATCGATTCTTTTTCATGGAGATCACTCCAGCCAGAAACAAATATTTTTGCTTTCAATTCTTTTGCAAGAGTCGCATCATCCCCTATGATTTTTTCCAATCCTTTTACATCTCGGAAATTTACAACAAAAATGATGTAAATACAAGGATTCCGAGTAAAGAGTTCGTTCGCTTTTCTGAAAAATTCATCTTTGAGCGGATTTTTATTCTGATTGGTGTCAGAAAAGTATTGTGAATGAAATGAATTGCGAAATAAATTGGGGATTTCTTTTGGGATTTGACCTATATCAGCTTGCTCAGCAAGATCGTTATGGATTGAACCGTATGTAATACTCAGACCCGCAAATCCTTTTTTTGCCGAAAGAAATCGCGAATCAGAATAATCTCCAATAATATTTAGAGGAGATGAAATTACCCGTCTTAAATAAAATCTTATGTCTCGTGCGAATTCCTTATCGATCGAATTGAGGAGAGATAAGATCGTTTGAGAAAATGAGGTGAGGTCATCAAGTTCAATGTATTGACAAGATATTTTTTTATTCCTGTTTTCATTAAAAAGATCACTTGTCATAGAAGAGAGGGGATTGGGGAATTTCGAGTGGGGTGAATTAGGAGATAACTGGGTCAGAACCGGATATGCGTCGAGTGTTTGGATTGTCATGTGAATTGGTGAGAAGACGTTTTTTTCAGATTCAAGGTTGTAAAATTGACGTTTTTCCGGATTTGTTGAAAAAAGTAAAACAGTACCGGCAGGATTTTGGAGATATTCCATAAGTGCTTTACTGGCAGGGCCCATATAACGAATATCACTAATCATATCATCTGTATTTTCAATAATCAGCAAATCAGGAGAAATTTTCTGAACTAATGAAAAGATCTTATTTGGATCAATCTTCGATGAGATAAGATGAACATTTGCCGCAGTGTCTCCCATTTGGTTTTCATTGTAATAACAAACGGATTTAAGGAGGTCTTGGCACCATATTATTTTTTCAAAATTTTGAAAAGTTTCAGCAAGCCAAAGAATATTGTAATTCAGTTTTCCCGACCATTGACTCTGTTCAGTTAAAGTGACGTCCCAATGTCCACATTCAGGATCAACAATTTTCTCTTTTACCTCATTGAGAGAATATCCATCTAATTCCTGCCCATTTTTCTTTTTTTGAGTGATTGATCTCAAATAACTTTTTCCAAAATTATTATCCGATGCCTCCTTTTTTACATCATTTGTGCATTTTTTTAATGAATGGGGACAGATGTATGTTTCAATTTTTCCTGATCCGTATTTTCTATATTTTACAGAAACAATATTTTTTTGTTCGAAGAGTATTGAACGATTTGTTTTAAGTTGTATCATCTCTTTTTTTAATTGATCTGAAACAGGTACTGGATCAGTTATACAAATTAGTTTATTGAAGATTTCATTAAGAGGCAGCTTTCCAATAAATTTCGTATTTGGTGAAGACTCTTCATATTCACCGATAACAACAATTTTTTCAGTATTGCGGGAGAGAGAATATTCTGTTAGCAAAATAGGGAGAAAACGTACTTCTGACCAAGGCCAGGTTATGAGGAAACTTCCTTTGGGTTTTTGTATCGCCCATTCCACGTACCTATTTTCAATCTCATTTAATACAACACTCCAAAATAATGGCGAACTTCTTAAGATTGGAGAATCCGGGTTTATACCAATCCGTCTGATATGTTCTTTTAGGTACCAAAAATTCTTAGAAAAATCAACATACGGATGAAATTCCGTTCCGCATTCTGAACAGATCAGGTTTCCAGTTTCCGTAAAGGATAGATGAGACCCATTATTACGTGAACTTTCGTAGGGGACATGACATTGAGGACAGGTAAAAGAGAAATGGTAATAATTTCTCATTCCGCCCCCATTTTTTGAATCAGATCGATAACTTGTCCTGCAACCGCAGTATCTTCAATTAAAAACCCCATCTCATAGTTATTCACCATCGCAGGTTGTGTAAAATTTGCAGAACCGACGAGAACCTTCTTACAATCTGCCACAAGAATTTTTGCGTGTAGAACTTTGTTTTTAATACGGCAGATATTAAGATACGGATACTCCTTTTGCAATTTGTAGATATTACCTACTGCACCTGTTTTAGTTATTTTTTTCTCGTCATCGTAAAGATAAACTGTAACTAACACACCCCGTGAAAGTGCACCTTTAATTTCATTTACGATCTCGCGGGAAGTGAGCAAATATACCGTCATAATAAGTTCGGCATTCGCACTTGTGATTAATTCACTTATAACTGAACGAAATGACCGCACACCATATCCGACCCATGCTTCACCAGTAGCAACAGGAGTGACATTTACAAACAATTTCTTATTCCTCCGGATTTGTTAAAAGATGCCGGTCCAGCCAAAGATTTCTATGTTCACACGAGGTCTCCGAAATAAGCAGGCAACTATAACAAGCAGCCCCATTGAGGGTTTCTGCAGATTTTTTAAGGTCACTGCACAATGGATCATTTGAACAAACACTAATAATTGCTTCTGCGGTTTTCACAACAGATGAAAAAGTTTTTGCAATTCCCGTAAGGCCACCCATACCTCCATCCTGACCCGGGGAGGTGTTATAAATCAGGATACCGCCGGTTTTTTGATCGCGTGAAAGATAAATCCGCTCGCGTAGTGATGCTGCTGAATAGCCAGAATATTCTGAAACGGCCCGTATTAACGCATGTGAGAGGGTGTGTAACCATACAAATTCAGGTAATGTACAGATATCTGCCCAATCTGTTTTATCCTGAATTTTGGACTTATCGTGTTCAATCCAGTTTTTATACGCAACCTTATCCCGGATTTCCGGAAACTGACTGCCACTAAAAGTGATAAAAAGGCCCTCTCCGAATCCTTCGAAACCGGGATACCAGAAATCCTGATCCAAATGAACTGCGGTGGATACTTTTTTTGTATCATTTTTATCCGCATGTGCTACCATTCTACGGTAACCGGTTTGAACCGTAATCGTGCGGATTTTTCTTATAGGGTACACATGCAGAGAGGGAATAATAGATCCGGGGGAGGCCATAACGATTTCATAATTATCCATAACAAAATTGTCAGTTGGTCTTCCTGCCCCAGACAATAGGGATTCATACTCTTCATATATCAGATCAAGAAATGATCGTTCTTCAGAATTTAATTGATTGAATAGATTTAGAAATTTTTCAATTCCCGATGAATTAATTTCAGATTCAATAATATCCAAAGTTTCTTTGGAAACATTATTTTTAGAAAGCCCTTTTTTAATCCAGTTAATGAATGTTTTTTTCTCCGATTCATTAAATTTTAAAGGGGCATCTAGGATCATATTTAATCCGGCAGAGACGCCACTTTGCTGAAGAATTCTCGAAATGGTATTATCATATTTGGGAATAGTCAGAAGTGTAACCGTTTCAGACATCCGCAGAGATGTAGATTGTCGTTGAGTTATCCGCATATCTTTATTACAATTTCTCGGGCGATATGGCACAGAATAGTAGGGGGAAGTGTTGCTTGACGGACGTTCTTTTTCGGGAGTTCTTCCAGAACAGATAAACTTTAATTTGTAGATTTCCTGCATATTCGTTTTGGCACCACAGTCCGGACAAATAATTTCGATATTTGCAAGTGAACTCCCGGAGGCATTCCACCAATAAGATCTTGGATTACAGTTTCTATTTTTTTTATGTACTGCATACTGCCAGTCAACATCATCAAGGTGGCCATCAGGACAGGCGGATACAAACCTGACTGCTCCAGAATCTTCAGTGGTGTTACATTTTGGACATTCATTGCCACTGAAAAGAACCGGTTTATGTTTTTTTCCTTCAATTCTGCCATAACAAATTCTCCAGACTGGGAAAACCTGAGTAGAATAAACCTTGGAATTCTGTTGTTTGTCCAAACCTGCGTTGGAGGGTAAGGCAACAATTCTACACCTGTTTTCAGCTTGAGAATTTTTTTGGATATATTTGCAGAGACGTACGTCAGGAATTTCAAACCTCTGAAAGGTAGATGGGTTAAAAAAATTCCCGAGACCCGTACTCATTTTTGGGATTAGTCGGGGACCATTTTTTGATTCAATAATCGAGCCCGGCCCATAGGTTAAAACAAACTGTGATCTGCTAATCGGCTGATATTCACTTACCATCAATCACACCTCAAAACTTGTTGTTTCTTCAATATCTCTCAGCGATTGTGGGGCGTTTCTAAATACGGTCTTGAGATTTTCTTTTAATTCATGAGCTGGATCTCCAAGGACTACGTGATTTACAGCCCTTTGAAAAAGAGTGTATTCATGGAATTTCAATGGGGTTCCTGATCCAATTTCCAAGGAGCATTTCTCCCACATATCAAATTGTGATTTCAGAAATACAACAACATCCGAGTTATTACTTCCACGGTTTTCTAAACAAACCCGAAGGAACTCATCTAAATCTTTTCGTGCATTCTTGGTTTGAACAATATGACCATCCGGTGACTCCCACGGGATGGCAGGATCCATCATATTCCGGAGAAATGCGACCATTGCCGGGCCGGCAGCACGATCTAGACATCCTTTGGAGAAGGGCGCAACAGAAGCCGGTTCAACAGAGAGATTGATCCGGTTATGGTATCCCATAAATATTTCATAATGACTAAGATCACGCGGTCTCCCCGCCTTATAAAAAACGGTGACAAGTGCTCCGTGCTCTCTGCCAACACGACCGGTTGCCTGGATATACTGAGAGGTGGTTTTCGGCTGCCCATTGACCACCATCATTGACAGATGAGGAATGTCAACACCAGTACCAAACATGGAGGTAGTGAAAATAGCATCCGGATTTTCATTATGTCTTCGTGTTTTTCCCTGTTCAAGATCCTCTATAATTTGGGGAATATCGGTCGAATTAATACGACTTGACAGTTCTATTACTTTTTCAGCATCGAGTGTTCTGGGAACGGTGTCCGAGATATAATCCAAACGCTCGACGATGTCTTCACGGTATAACGATCTGTTACCGCCCAATTCCCTGACTGAATTAAAAAAACCAACTAGAGTCCAGAAATTATTGATATTTTTCTCATTCTGTAGATCATCTCCTGTTTTCAAAATTCTAGCCCAGATCCTAATTATTGGAGTGAGAGGACCCATCCCCGGCGCATAAATTCCAAGGTAAATTTTTCCGGAATTAAATTCATCCCATGCTTTATCCGGATCTGGAAATTTTATGAAAAAACTATCCCTATATGAGAGTCCGTACGGTGGAAATTGAAAGGTTTTCCGATTAAAAAGTAATTCCACTTGATCTTCCGCACGTTTTACCGTTGCAGAAGATGCGATATATTTAGGTCTGCCCTCGGCATGCCGGATCAATCCATCTACGATTGTTTCATATAATCCGAACATACTCCCAAGTGGACCGTCCATCAGATGAAGTTCATCCTGCACAATCAGATCCGGAGGCAGAAATGGTTTCACTTCAACAGTATCTTCCGGTTTGAGAGCCCCCTTTACAGTATGTGTCGGCAAAAACCCATCATCGTTTCCACGAAGATACCCATAATACCGGTTATATCTTTTTACTGCACCAAACATAGAGCCGGCCCTTGGCTCAAATGCTAGCCTAGCTATTTTATCCGCGGTACTAATGATTATTGTCGGACAACGATGGTAGATTTGTTCATCAGTAGTGTATGCCGGAATTGGCATCCATTTTCTTTCGGAGAATGGTTTGTTAGGACGCCGAAGATATAATCCGGCAATCCCTATTTTCTCATCGGTTCCGGAACAGGGGATTCCCTCCGACCAAGTTCCTATTTTATTAAGATCGCAATCAGGATTTGGACAAAATATTTCGAAGTCTAAGTGATTATTAGATTTTCTCCCGGGTTCGGCAGGAACCGGGAAATACCCCGGACGCGAGGGGCGGAAGGATGCCGAGGTGAAGCCAATATTTTTTTCAAGATTCCGGATATACTGATCAAATTGTACCTCCTGTAATTTTGTTGGAGAAAACAAGTCAATTTTCAGGACATAATAATGATCAGGTAGTTCACTTTCAATAAGTTGAATCTTTTTTACAAAATCCAGATACTGGGTTCTTTCCAGATTTTCAAAGAGCGATTTCTTATCCGTGTCAGTGTGGATAATAAGATAGAGGGTATTTTTCCCTTCGGAAAGTCCTGCACGTGGAATTGAAAGCCATGAGCCACACACGGGACATTTCACTATTTGAGCAGGCTCTCCTTTGGTAGCCGTTGTCATTAGTGATGAAATGGCTCCGTCATCGCCTCTAAGATGATTTGGAGAAACAGTTCCCCCTACCCACATTCCTGCAGAAAATTGGGCTTCACCAAATAACCAGTCATCTTTAAATGAACATTGTGGCGGTCGCCATCCTCGTTTACCTTTACAATCAACAGCCCGAAGATATTCTGCGGCTATAATCATGAGAAGTGTGCGTCGGAATTGTTGTACTGTTAATAGACGCAGAGTATATCGTGTAATGATTGATACTCCCGCACCGGAATTATCGCATTTTAATTCCGTTTTTCTTGTTGAAGATCTCCTTCGCCGTAAAGCAATTGTAAATGCCATTATGGCCAGATATGCTTCTGTCTTTCCTCCACCAGTGGGTACCCAGAGCAAATCCAGAACATCACGATCATCTGAATTTTGATTGTAAAGTGATTCTAAACAGGTCAGAAAAAATGCAACCTGAAATGGCCGCCATTTGAAATCTTCATCTGCCGGATTATGAAGACTTTTTTTATTTTTCCAGATATTTTGAAGCCAGAGTACCCGATTAGCAAAACAAAATGCGAGTCTGGCATTATCATTCTGTTTTAAACATTCGATACCCTTTTTTAAACGACACAACCCCTTCTTCTGGTTTTGGATAATCTCTACACTCACTTTTGTCTTATCATATGTTCCACACTCCAATGCTGCTTCATTATCAGCGATCCACTTCTGATATACTATTACAAGTGGGGAAAGGTTTTTTTCAATTTCATCAGCTTTCCATATTTCTGAAAGTTTAAATGCAGAAAATTCCGGCATTTGGGCAGAACCAGAATTATTCCAGTTAAAATCTGGAGAGGGCGATGGATGTAAGGGAATAAACTCTGATCGAACATCACAGTTAATAAAATCAGAGGCTTCTTTAAAACAATCACATTCTGGCCATATCAGTGCCGGATCAAGATGGTCCTGAAAATCAACTGATTTCCAGATTGCTGAACACATATGTCCTCTTGCGAGAACCGGCTGATCCTTGTAAAGGTACTCAAGTGCTGATTTTTTTTCAGACTCCGGGGAAATAAGTTTCCCATCGCCTTTTATATTAATCCGTATTGACGGCTGAAATATTGAGGCACTTGTAATTTCCTCCCCTTTACAATCAATAATTTTCAAATCATTAACAAGACTGATAATAACGTGCTTGACGGATCCCTCTAATGTTATCACTCTGATATTGATGAAAATTCTCCCATCGTCTTCTTCGTAGACGGTGTGATCTTCATCAATAAGGTTTTGAATATTCAGACGCAGGGTCTTTAAAAAAGGAATTCGCTGCCAATTTGGGTTTTTATCTTTAGAAGGATTTTCTTCACTTTGCGTTTTTTTATTATCTACAACCGGTTTATAACGGGCCCAAGAAATACAAACATCAAATTTAGGGGCAGATCCTTCAATCATAAATGATATCCCAAAAGATTTGGGTTTCATTTGAGGATCCAGTTCACTCGGAACAGAGAATGTGTAATCTATTCCAGATTCTCCATCCTCATTATGAGCCTCATCATTTTCCGGTCGGGTCTGTTCAGAATCCGGAACTGGTTCTGTAGATTTACAGCTTTTTGGTATGATCACTCCGGTAACATATTCCGTATAAGGATTCGAGGTAAGAATCTCATTTGCACCATATCGAGGACCACGAATTTCTTTTATTAATTCCGATATATAACAATCCCGCATTTAGCTTCGCCTAATGTAAACTTACGTTATTAACCGATAAGGATTGTTTATTGATCTTCAATTCTCATAGATCCATGCAGATACAAAATTCTAATTATGTTTGTCATTAATTAATCTTAAATGACCGATGTTCTCACCCCGAGTCAACGCAGATATAACATGTCCAAGATCCATGGAGAAAACACCGGCCCTGAAATTAAGATCCGTAAGATGCTATTTGCTCGGGGCATTCGGGGATACAGGATTCAGTTCAACATTCCCGGAAAACCAGACCTAGTATTCACAAAAAAGAAAATTGCTATTTTTATTGATGGATGTTTCTGGCACAAATGCCCTGTCTGCTTTCAGGAACCTGAAACACGAAAGGAATTTTGGATGAAAAAAATTGGTTCCAATGTAGAACGGGATAAAAAAGTCAATCAACAATTACAAGATGAGGGATGGAGGGTTATTCGCATCTGGGAACATGAAATCCGGAAAGAACCGGACAAGGTTGTGCAGCGGATTGATAATCTGCTGAAAGATTAAGATCTCATCTCACATAACATTCTTTTACAACATCGGCAATTATTTCCGATATGGTAGGACTTACCACATCCACCACCATCTGATACCGCAAACCTATGCCCATTTTTTCAGGAAAATGGAATTCCGGTGAGAATCCCATAATAGCCATTGCCTCACGAACGGAAATCACCCTGGCCGGAGTTCCGTTATTATCGGAATTCGGGTGGAGAATGTATGTCTTCATAATATTCCCGAATGATGGCGCAGGTTGGGAGTAATTCAGTTTATACCACCCGTACTGTCCTGACTCATATTTGTCTTTGTATTTGTGGATTGTTTTCAGATGCGGCCATTCATGATCGGGATATCCCTTTTCCGGAGTGCCTTCGTATTTTTTTATAGCATCCCCAACGGTCTTTGGTTCAGCCTTCCTTTTGTTGAATATGCGGATAATTTTTTCGACGAGTTTTTTATCTTTACCCCCGAACACAATCAGGCGTCGTCTCTTTGTTGAAGCACCAAACTCCGAATAGTGGATAACATGAGATTCCACGTGATATCCTTCGTCTTCGATCCTTTTGACGGAGTCCAGGAATATCTGATAGTTCCGAACAGGAGGGACATTTTCCATAAAAAACAGATCCGGCCGTAGAGAACTGATGTGATCAAAATAACGTTCCACCAGCGGATAATTGGGATGTTTTTCACCTCTTCTCCGGAGATTCACCGATGAGAATGGCCTGCACGGGGGACCGCCAAGAATAATATTGAAATTTCCGTCAATATGCTCTGACATCAGATCTTTCTGCACAAAGTCTCCGATATGATTTAGGGAGAATATCTTTTCAGACCAGGGGTTAATGTCAACACCAGTAATAGAAAAACCCTGTTTCTTAAATCCAAGAGAAAAGCCACCGGCTCCGCAGAAAAGATCGAGAACACGGATTTTGCCCATATTTTTTTTGACCATTATCTCATTCAGAAGTTTGTATTTGCCTGGTAAATGCATTGCGATGTGTGACGCCCTTGTAAGCCCGGGGCCAAGCCCACGCGGCACGGGGCGGAGCCCCGTTTAAGCGTCCTCTCCCTGTAACGTCTAAAAAAACGCCCGTAAAACCCTCCGATTGCCACCCTCAAAAATCCAGCCAATTATAACCTCCCGTTTTCCAAAATAAGCCCAAAATGAACCCCATATAATGCCCATTAGCGGGTCATATTCGCGTTCTGGCAGCGATCATTTTCCCCCTCAACAGAAAACCCATCAGACCCCGAAAACCGCCCTCCAAACGCATCTATGAGATCGTTTTATTTTGTCCGATTTCAAAAATAAGCCTGATTTGGGTTTATTTGTAAACGGAGCCCGATACGAGCTTCTTTTGGGATGCGAAAAGGGCAATCTGAGGCCAGATTGAGCCCGGATGGGATGAGGTCTGTGAGGGAGATCCAAGGGGAACATGGCTGGATCGGGGGATGTCCGGAGGGGGCAGCTGACAGAAGTGGAGATTAAGATTGTTGAAGAGGCAGGAACCTCAACGTCATTATGAATTATGCTGCCTTCGGGGTGCGAATTGGTCAGACAGTATCTGCCCAATTGGAGTTTCCGTCGTTGTTTTGGCCGGCAATTGCGCAGACCGTGTTTGCGCAATCTGGGGTACGGGTCTCCCGGTCCGATGATCCCGGCTCCATGCCGATGCATTAATAACCCAACCGGCATACCATTCTGATGAAACGGATTGCCACGATCATCCATGAAAAAAATCGCAGCCATCAAAAAAATTCTCCGCGCCAACAAAGAGATCCTCCGCGACCGGTACAAGGTTAAAAGGATCGGGCTCTTTGGCTCGTACGTGAGGGGTGACACCCATAGCGGCAGCGATGTGGACGTGCTCGTGGAATTTTCCGATACGATCAGCCTCCTCAAACTGGTCTCACTTGAAAATTACCTCACGGCACTCATTGGCATCAAAGTCGATGTCGTACCCCGGGAAGATATCCGCAGGGAGATTAAGGATGCAATCCTCAAAGAGGCGGTCTACCTGTGAAAGAATCAGAGAGAAATATCCGGATCTTTTTAAAAGATATCGCTGACAACATCCTCCGTACAGAACGCTTCACAAAAGGGATCACGTTCGAAGAGTTCCGGGACGATGAAAAAACCTATTATGCAACGGTCCAGTGCATCGAAATTATCGGTGAAGCGGCAAAGCACATCCCGCCACATGTGCGGTCCCGGTACCCGGAGGTTCCCTGGAACGATATGGCAGGCATGCGGGACAAGTTGATCCATGCATACTTCGGGACAGATCCCCTGAGTGTCTGGAAAGTGGCAAAAGAAGATCTCCCGGTCTTAAAACCCCTGATCGGGAAAGCCCTTCACGATCCAAAAGAAAAAGATACGGACTGACCATCCCGTTTTTTATGAGGGAAGACCGGACAATATCCGGGGAATCCCCTTAGATCCGGGGGGCGACCCATCGCAGGAGCGTCCTCTCTCTCTAACTCCCAAAAAAACGCCCGTAAAACCCTCCGATTGCCGCCCCAAAAAATCCAACCAATTATAACTCCCCATTTGCCAAAATAAGCCCAAATTAAGCCCCATATAATGCCTTTTAGCAGGCCATATTCGCGTTCTGGCGGCGATCATTTTCTCCAACAACAGAAAACCCATCCGGCCCCGAAAACAGCCCTCCAAACGCGTCTATGAGATCGTTTTATTTCGTCCGATTTCCAAAATAAGCCTGATTTGGGCTTATTTTTAAACGGAGCCCGATACGGGCTTCTTTTGGGATGTGAAACTGGCAATCGGAGCCCATATTGGGCCCGGATGAGTGTATCCCTCGATTGCTGGATCAGGCCTCTTGGGGGTAATCTTCGGGGTGCATCAAAACAGGATGGGCGGTTTTTTCCTAGCGGATCTTTTTTTTAGAATAATCTCGGCTGGCATCTCCATCGCTATTCCATTTTCAACCGTTATCCGTGCCGGGTAATGAAAAAAATTTCAATTTACCTACGGACCGGATTGCCCGGCAAAAAAAATTCCTTGAACCCCCCGTTTCCCTTTTCGTATCCCAAACTTTCCCCCTCACAATCATTCAGTAAAATTTAAACCCAATCCCGTTCTTCTAGAAAAAGTCGAATCATGGAAACCACGGAGATCGAAAACGACATCGAGGCCTACGCCCCGTTCAGGTACATCTTCACCATGATCAATTTCCGGTGCTGGACTATCCGATGCCTGATCTCTGCCCTCATGGAAGCATGGGGGATCCAGAAAATGCCGCAGCCCGCCGTGCACGATTATTATTATGAGAACGAGGGAGTCCACGGCTATGCGGAACGGGTTGTCCCGCCTCTTTTCGAACTCTCACCCTTCTTTTCAGATGTGAGCTAAAACCGCCGGGTCCGGGCGACTGCGATAACGAAAAAAAGCGCCGGTGGATGCGGGAGGATAATGTCTGCACGAGAACGAAACGTGCCGTCTCATTCTCTAAAAAAAATCGTTCCACTGCGTTTTTAGCCGGTCACCCCGGGCCACGGCATTTTTCTTTTACAGGGCGTGATGCCGGTACACCCGTGTCCGGCATTTCGTCCTGTTCTTGCACGTCCTTTGAACGATTTACCACAAATCAGCAACGAGGAATCCCTCATGATAAAACTCTTTATCATCACCCATGCAGGCAGGTGGCATAAGGCCGGGAGATCCCGGCATTTTCTGGAACAGCAGGAGATCAACCGGCACTTGGGGCCGGGCGGCTGCGGGGACCGGGCCGGAACCGGGGAGCGTAACGCCCTGCCACCCCCGCTCATTAGGTGGTGTACTGTATGATCGGCACAAGCGGGGGCCTGCTCGAACTCCACGCGCTCCTGATCCTCAAATCCTTTGCAACCCACGTTCTTCCCTCACGGGCGGTGGGGCTCTCGCGATCGTTCTGCGATATTGTCGGTATGATACAGGGCGGAAAGATAATCGGCGTCAAACTCAGGCGATCGGTCTCTGCCCCTCTCACTCCCGGCGAGGTCGGGAAATGCTTTGAACCTGAAATCTCTCTTATGAAATCCTGCTGGTACAAAAAACCCGTACAACTCGAACTCTGGGTCGCGCTTTCCGGCGGACGGTGGCAGTTTTTCGAGATCACCGATGAGGGAGTCCGGGAGGTGGAACATGCCGCCCGGCCCTGACCGTGGAAAAGCACCGGCCCGGGTCCCGTCCGTCCCGCTCTTCCTGATCCCAAAAGTGATCCAGGAGCAGATCAAAAAGAAAGGCACCTCGGTCTTCTCCATCTTTGTGGAACGCCGGCTCCATCACCAGTACCGGGTCCGGGTCGAGACGTTTTTCGAGCATTCTCACCGGTCACGACGGGAAAAAACGAAAACACCGGAACCGACCGTTCAGGACGTGCTGGATGTCTGACATCCGCACTAAATCAGTGCAGCCGGCGGTGGTGAACTGTGGACGGCCTGCTCCGTGATGCAGTTTCTCTCCTCTTTGCCCCCGGAAAAGTCACCGAAGTCCGGGCGCTCGCCGACCAGTACACCCATTCCGGATATTTTTCCGACCCGGAAGCACTCGTCCGGGCCGTCGAACCGCTCGATACCGACACGTCTGTTCTTGGCATCTACATCACGCTCAACGAGGTAAACCCGGCACTCCTCTCGCGGCGGGCAAACCGGATCAAGATGCGGCTCTGCAGGAAGGACGCGACCACGGGCGACGCGGATATCCTGCGGAGATGCTGGCTCCCGATCGACATCGACCCGAAACGCCCGAGCGGGGTTTCAAGCACGGATGAGGAACACGGGCTTGCACTTGCAAAAGCAGATGAGATCGCCGCGTGGCTCACGTCGCTGGGGTTCCCTGATCCGATCACCGGGGATTCCGGGAACGGCGCTCACCTGCTCTACCGGATCGATCTCGCGAACGATGAACCGGCAACGCTTCTCGTCAAAGGCTGCCTTGCGGCGCTTGACACCCTTTTCTCGGACGACCGGGTGAGCGTGGACACGGCAAATTTCAATGCATCCCGTATCTGGAAACTCTACGGCACGGTGTCGCGGAAAGGCGATGATACTCCGGACCGCCCCCACCGGAGGAGCCGCATCATCGCGGCCCCGGACGTGCCGGTAGTCGTAATGGTGGAGCTGCTCCACGACCTCGCGGCCCGGCTGCCGGACGAACAGCACGCACACCAGCAGCCAGCGAGAGCGACCGAAAAGGGATTCGATCTCCGGCACTGGCTCGATGAACACGGCCTCGGCGTCCGGAGCGAAAAACCGTACAGCGGCGGCACGCTTTTTGTGCTCGACGAATGCCCGTTCTCGTCAGCCCACAAGGACGGGGCCTTTGCGATCCAGTTTGCAAACGGTGCGGTCTTTGCCGGGTGCAAGCACACCTCCTGCGGCGGCGGAACGCAGCGGTGGCAGGAACTCCGCGAGCGGTACGAACCGGGCCGGGCTGCACACCGGGAATCATTTGCTGAAAAGCAAAAACTGTGGAGTAAGGAACGGGCACAGGCGAGAGCAGTACGCGACGGTTCAACAGAACCGGCACCACCGGTGCCCCCGGTATCATCTCCGCAACCACCGGTACCCCCACCCGGACCGGAACCGCCGGAGAAACCGGATTACCGGGCCCGGGCGCTTGAAGTTCTCACGCATGGTGATCCTGTTGCATACATGCTTGCCGCCTTCGCACAGGAGCACGTCGGCGACGAGATCCTCGCACGCTGCATGATCTTCTCGATGGCGTCGCAGGCCGTGAAGAACTCGGACGGGCTCCACGTCTCGGTCACCGGTGATTCCGGCAAGGGAAAGACCCATGCATTCCGGAAGATGATGCGTCAGGTGCCGGATGCATACAAAGTGAAGGGCACGGTGAGCAACAAGGCGCTCTATTACATGAAGGACCTCCGGCCCCGCACAGTCCTGATGAGTGACGATACCGATCTCTCGGACAGCATTCAGGAGATCCTGAAATCTGCGACGAGCAACTTTCACGAACAGATTACCCATACAACGGTCACAAAGGATCTCGTGTCAAGGGTCTGCACGATTCCCGAGCGGTGCGTCTGGTGGCTCTCAAAGAAAGAAGGAACCGGAGACGATCAGGTGGCAAACCGGATGCTCACCTGCTGGATTGATGAGTCACCGGAGCAGGACACCCGGGTACTCGCCGCAAAACAGGCCCGGGAGGTTCTCGACCCGGACGTGGTTGTTGAGGAATCCGAAGAGCTCCTGACCAGCCGGGCCATCTGGGAACACCTGCACAGCGAGATGTTCTGGGTGATCATCCCCTACTCGCAGCGAATCCGGTTCCATGCGATCAATAACCGGCGCAATCCCGACATGCTCTACGACCTGATCAAGAGCCATGCGGCTCTTTTCTTCCTGCAGCGCGAGAAGAAGACGAGCGGAGACGGGACGTTTTGTGTTTACGCGAACGAGGCAGACTTTGCGGCAGCAAACGAAGTCTTCACGCTCCTGAATGGCACGGCCGGCGGACAGGAGACGAAGCTGACCCGGCGGGAGGCAGGCCTGCTCGATGCGGTCCGGGTGGCGGACCAGCTCGAATATACCGTACAGGATCTCCAGCGTCTCACGGGCTGGTCGTACTGTAATATTTACCGGTCGCTCAAGGGGTATGACAGCCGGGGGAAAAATTACACCGGCCTTCTGGAAAAGTGCCCGGCGCTCTCGTTTACCGACCGGACTATCACCTCAACCGGTGAGGACGGGGACACGGTGCGCCGCCGGGCCGAGGCCTATGTGTGGGACCGCGAGCTCTACCGGCAGTGGAACGGAGACAGTGCTTGCTGGCTCGACCCCGGCCCGGATGATATGGGCGATGGGGATGCAGGGTCGTTTGCAGCATTGCAGCATGTTTGCAGCAGATTTGCAGCAACTGCTGCAAATGAAAACAAAACAAATCCGGGGCCCGGTTCCAGCAATGGAGAATTAATTGATAATAATTTTGTACAAGAATCTGGTTGTTTGCAGCAATTTGAGAATTATGGAGCTGTTTGCGATCCGGATAGTTGTGTAGCACAGTCTCTGTATTCTGCTGCAAATGCTGCAAACAAAAATCCAAATCCGCAAAAATGCACCGGTTCAGCAAAAGAGAAATACCCTACGCCCGGTTTGGTTGCAGCAAAAACTGCAAACGTGCTGCAACGTGCTGCAAACAAGCACCCGCTCCGGAGCATCCGGGCAAAGGACTACAAGAAACTCGATACACCGGAACCGAAGACGGTGTGTTTTGTCTGCGGGAAGAAGGGTGCGTGGTTTGTTGAGAAATTCACGAAGGAACGTGGGGCCCGGCCCAAGGATCAGCAGGATGCCCGGCGGCTGTGCCGGTCGTGTCATACAGCAGCGGTAAAGGCGGAGCAGGGTGCTGCGGTTCCGCTGCCGGGGACGGTGGATGTTTCCCGGATGGAACGGGTGACGGCGGATCTCGGGAAATGTCCGGTCTGTGGGGTTGCAAAGGTGGAGTGGATTGACCGGGAAGTGGGGGTTATGCTGTGCGGGAGGTGTTATGCGAGGGAGAGGAAGGGTGTACCTCCACAATTACAGTACTTCCGAAAGTAAATCCCTCAAGAGATCAGAGAAATTGAGGAGATTAGAGAGGGAGATCCCCTGAAGGCAACCATTGAGAAACTGCCTAATGTCAATCAGAATCGAAAGTGCAACCGGGTCGACTGATGATAGTCTTCCCAATTCCCCTAGACGGTGACAATACACGCATCACGATATTTATATATGTCCGCGATCTACATATGCGATAAGACCTGAGGTAAGGACAAGAAACCCACGAGGTCTTGGAGAGAACCAAGGCGGATCCAAGTAGGGGTTGTCCCGAGGAATTTTGCGATGGGCATATTAGCATCTTTGTTTTCCCCGTACGAGGAATTTGGACACATATACCGGGTTCCTCATCACAACAAGGACGGAGTGAGTTTACCGCGGTTGTTACGAAGATCATGGATCATCGATACTCCTCAAGATAAAAGAGACCCGGATAACACAGTATATTTTATTGTCGGCGAGTGTTCATTAGTCGAGAATATCCAAGAGGCGATATATCAGGGATATAATGTCGAGATAATCACGGGTCCAATCTTACGAGATAAAGCAACACGTAAAAAATTAGTTGATTTAATGAGAGATTACCCTAAACAACTTTCGATGCGGGTTGCGAGTATTCGACCTGAGAAACATTTGTGTCAAATTAATGGTAATATTCTCTATGAGGATCCACATTCTGACGTGGATAATTATGGGTGTGCAACAGCCGTTGAACATGCAGACGCGAAAAATATCTCAAAAGTTAAAAACTATTTCGACGAATCTAGGACAGGCACTGTTGAAATTCAAAATGCAGAACAGTTAGCAGCTCTACATGCAATGGATGAGCATCCAAACAAATAAACCAAAGTGGCGAGGTAATCGTGACTCCGATTTTTGATCCGAGTATACCTGTTATTGTGGGGGGCATCGCCGGAATGACACTGTCGATGACGGGTGTTAAAAATATGTTTGAAATGGGGAAACTGACATTTTTCCAGGATACCCACCTCGGGGCTCAGGTTTTCACACCGGCGGCTGCATGGGGGAAAGTGCTACGAAATACAATGATATTGATTGGCATTTTTTTCCTTTCCGAACTCTGCATCTTCGGATATTTCTTGGCCGGGGATGGTAATACACCAGCATCTGCTTTACAATCTCTAGGATATGTCGTACTAATTCTCGCTTTACTTGCAATGATAATAGTCTATTTTTATACGTTATTTGATACTACTCACACGCCCCCGAAGAAAATGAAAGAGTTCGAAGCCGTTAAAAAATATCCGAAACCCGTACCCCCCCAAAAAACTGAACCTACCTCAAAATCAGCTGAGGAACACCCAAATAAATAAGTCATTTTTGCAAACATGATCGTTGGCAAATAGATTACATTTCTTTCGAATGTGGCGACCCTGTATCCTGCATTCGGAGACCCTCAATAATATCGCTCAAAATAATCGATAACCTCTCTATTTGCCGTTAGAATTTATGTTCGGATCTACTGAATTACGATGAACGACGACGCCCCCGCGGCGGATCAGGGAGGGTAAAACCGCACTCGCCCCGCCGTGCCTCGGAGAGGCCCTGAGGCGGGGAACCCTCTCACATTTTTATTGATTTTCAAAGTCTTGGAGAGAATTTAACCGGTTCAGATCTGGTTCTGCAAAACCCATTTCTATCATCCCCCTCTTTTTGGTTCAGTCACGGCTAAGTACCCCAAAGCCCCAATCCTTTTTCACCCAAAGGCGCCCGAGGGTGGAGTAAAAGAAATGACTGACTTCGTTATAAGCAGCGAAACCAAGCGTGCGGTTCGGAAACTTTCGAACCCGATCGGAGATGTGGCGGCATTCAACACCATCGTCCAGTCGGTGATCACGCAGAACCCCTTCGGGTGTGTAGAGTATATGACCGCCGGCGAGACCCATCCTGCCGTGGAAAAAACCAAAGAAGCGTACACCGTACGGATCCTGTACCAGGACGAGGATGCCAACATTGTCGGCACAGGGGCGCACAAGTTCAACACCCTTCCCGGCTTTACCTCCGGTGCAGCCGCCCTGCTCAGTGCGGCGCCTGTCACGACTGCACACGGGGGCACGGCTGCGCACGATACCGACAACGACACGTTTTCCGTGATGATCAAATGCCACGATCCGAATGGCGAGATCTACAGCCTGGTGTTTGCCCGGGACCAGATACTTCTCTCGTCCTACGAATCGGAAGATATCCGCACCAAGGTCGAGACCTGGGCCGACACCGTGCCGGAACTGGCCTGAGATTACCGTAACGGCAGGAACTTCCGGGAGAGAAAAACCTGTACAGGTAATCCTCTCTTCCGTCCTGACCGTTTTTGCGGAGGGCCTTAGTATGGATTACGAATTTTCTGGGATTGTTCTCGGAGCTGTGCTCCCGCTCTATCCCCTGCTGTTTGCCATCTACCAGAAGATTGGCAGGTACGATGAGATCGTCGAGGAGTTCAAGAAACTCCGGGACGAGCACCAGCATTACAAGGATGCGTATCATGGAACCTGAACAAGAAAACAGAACAAACGCCGGAACGCAGGAAAAGAAGACACGACCACCGGTCGCGACCGTGACCGGCCTGTATCGGGGCACCTTTGCCGGGCTTGTCCCTCTCACGGTAAAGACCCCGCTCACGCTGGACCAGGTGCGCCGCAACCCGATCTTCTACGAGCTCGACCTCAATTATGAACAGGCCGATGAAAACCTCATCGTCGACCTGATTTATGACAACCTCGCGCCCCGGAGATTGCAGGACCTTTTCCGGGGTACCGATATTCCTCACGGGATCCGGTTCTGGCCGGACTGGTTTTCCATCCCGCCGTATGACGAGATGCACGACCTTGATGGCCGCCGGGTGTACCCGCGTGCGCCGGGTATCCATACGGTGCAGATCCGGACTGCCTGCCGGAAGTTTGCACAAATGGGGAGGAGCCGGGATTTTTCGCCCGAAAATGGTGGCTCGACCAGCCCGGTCTTTGAGATTATGATCGCGGAGGATCCCAATGTTCGAGAATGAGATACAGACCCGGTGCGCCATCTGCGGCACCGGGATCCTTCTCGGCGCTGTCTTTCTCCTCTCGCATTTCCCGGTCATCCTTCTTGTGGTACCGGTCGCAGTGCTCTTCCTCGGACTCGTTGCTGACCCGGAGGAGACGCACGCGGTCTGGTACGGGATGCTCAACACACTCTGCGTTTTTGATTTTTCCGCGCTCACCGATGCCGAGAAGGGGAACTATGCGGTAAAGAAGCATTACTTCTGGTTCGGGGAGGTTGGGATGGCTGCGGTACTTGCCGGGATGTTTGCTGTACCGGCCGGGATCTTCTTGGCGGGCCGAGCGGAGATCACGCTTGCCTTTATCGGTGCTGCGGTGATTTTTCTGCCGCTGTTTGTGTTCCTGCCGAAAGTGATCCGGTTCTGCCGGAAGGTAAATACTGATGCTGTTCTTGATGCGTTCGGGAAGAATGAACATGTGAAAAAAGTGTTCTGGATTATGTTCGTCTCAATGGCCGGGCTGGTTCTCGCCCGGCTCCTAGACCCGGTGACGGCGCAGCAGGTTGTGGGGATGATTACGGGAATGGGGGTGTAAATTAAATTATCAGGGCAGATGCAAAAGTAAAAATTAATTTTTTCTAGGTTTTATAAGACTAATTCGACCATTTTTCAACCTCTGTTTATTTATAGATTTAATTTAATTTTTTATTATGCCACGCGGACGACCCAAAGGATCAAAGAACCTGAATGCGTATGAACGGGGAAAAGTCAAGCATATACGCGAGATCCTGGCACAAAAAGGAATCACGGATTTTGACAATCTCCGGGATGCTCAGATTCGTCATAATATCCATCTTGATACCACTGGCGGGATTTTTGTTAATTACGAGATTTTCAGGAACCCGGGTGCAGGTAGTTCCGGCAAGAAGAACCTAGCCGGAGAGAAACTCCTCAACAAACTGGAAAAGAATCTTGCCGCCTTAAGGGAAGTGTTGTGAGGACAGGAATCCAAAATTTTTATTTGAAATTTTCCGAATCCATCGGAACTTTTGTACGCTTCTTTGTGTGCTCTAGTCTCCTTATTGCATATACCATAATTTCACTGATGAGTCCAGGTCTTATCTGCCTGCACCGTCCCCTCCGTTTATGTGAGGAGAAAACTCATATCAGATAAGAAAGGTCTCTCTTTATGGATCTTTTCGTTCTCCGGCATGGGAAAGCGGGGCAGTCTTCTGATGATCCCGATGATAGTACCCGGATGCTCACTGCCGAGGGCAGAAACGAGATACGAGATGTGGCACGGTGGATGCGGTCGAAAAAAATCCGGTTTAATGTCATTGCCACGAGCCCGCTGACCCGCGCACATGAGACAGCAAAAATTGTTGCCCGATCGCTCGGCCAAAAAGATCACCTTGAAGTCTGGGATGATCTAGCGCCTGGCGGTGATCCGGATACCCTCTGCTATCATGCTGCACAGTATGACAAGGATGCTGCAATCCTCATTATCGGGCACGAACCTTCATTGTCGATGCTTATTAGCAGGATCATTTCCGGATCTGATACTATCTCTATCTCACTTGCAAAAGGCGGCTTGGCAAAAATCAGGAATTATTCATTCGATAAACGGCCGTCTGGTGAACTTCAATGGCTACTCATGCCCAGACAGATAAAGGATATGCAATAAATTGTTCCGGTGTCCGGACCGGATTTTTTCGGCGATATAATCGGCCGGAGTATCTCTAAAATTTTAGATTTTATGTCGTTCCTTTAATAGGAATTAAAAATCCGGCCCTGGAGAAATCGCGATATAAATCTGAATCGTTACAGCCTTTGCAATATCTGGTACTTTATAAATACATCCCAGATAGATACACGTTATCGCCGAAACCGTCAAGCGATTTTTAATATTATATGATCGTTCCCTGAAAATATCTTATTCAAGAAAGGAGTGAAAAAACACCATGACTGACAATTTAAAAGGTAAGGCCAAAAAAAGCGTTAACGATGGTCGCATAACTGTGCATCCCGTATCAGACAATGTAAAAAACGGCGACCCCAAACCCGATTCTGGTGATTCAAAGGCTTACCCTCAGGACAGGAACAGCGAGGTTAATATTTCAATCTCCCAGGAGAAACTTACCTGCCCACAGTGCGGAAAATCAACAATTCATGCAGAATTTCCTGATCACTATGAAGCATGGATTAAATGTTCGTCATGCGGCTTTTTTATGGGGATGAGTAAGGATGAGTGGCACAGTATGGAGAACAGCCCCAATCTCAATGAAAAAATAAAAAAAATGGCGAAAAAATTGAAAATTTTGGAATTGTAACGAAATTTGCCATTAAAAAGGCATACGAAATCGAGGGATTACACGTGCCGGGCAGAATGAGGGATTGTTGTCAATGACGGGCGAGCCGGTACCTCCGGATACGACACCGGCATCGTCGGTAACTGTTGCGGGATCCATGAAGGGATTGACCGGTGCAGAGGTAACTGACCTGCGGAACCGTTTCGGTTTCAATGATCTCCCCGAAGAAAAGAAACACCCGCTGCTCAAATTCCTGTCCTATTTCTGGGGCCCGATCCCGTGGATGATCGAGGCAGCCGCCATCCTGTCGGCAGCAATTTCGAACTGGGAAGACTTTGCTGTAATTCTCCTCCTTCTGATAACCAATGCGGTTGTCGGATTTCTTCAGGAGAGAAAAGCGGAGAACGCCATCGAACTCTTAAAAAAGCAGCTCGCCCCCAATGCCCGCGTGCTCCGGGACGGGACCTGGCAGGAGATCCCGGCCCGCGAACTCGTGCCCGGAGATAGTGTCCATATCCGGCTCGGGGATATTGTACCGGCAGATGCCGTCCTTGGCAAGGGAAACTACCTCCTTCTCGATGAATCGGCACTGACCGGCGAATCCCTCCCGGTCGAAAAGAAGCCGGGCGATACAGTATATTCCGGATCCATCGTCCGTCAGGGCGAGATGGATGCAAAGGTCACCACAATCGGGGGAAATACCTTTTTTGGCAAAACTGCCCGACTGGTTCAGGTAAAATCTCCGCGAAGCCATTTCCAGGCCGCCATCGAACGGATCGGTAATTATCTCATCATTCTCGCTGTCGTGCTGGTCAGCATCATTTTTATCGTCGCCCTCATACGATCCGAATCCTTTGTAGACACACTTCAGTTCTCCCTCATCCTGGTCGTAGCGGCAATTCCCGCAGCACTTCCCGCCGTAATGACCGTGACCATGGCTGTCGGGGCCGTGGCCCTCGCAAAAAAAGAGGCGATTGTCAGCCGGCTTTCTGCCATCGAAGAGATGGCAGGGATGGATATCCTCTGCTCCGATAAGACCGGGACAATCACACAGAATTCCATCAGCATCGGTGAGATCAGGACTTTCCCCGGGGTTTTGGAACAGGATGTCATTATCGCAGCGGCACTGGCCTCAAAAAAAGAGAGCAATGATCCGATCGATATGGCGGTCTTTTCGCGGTACGATCATCTCACCCCGCCACCAGATAATGCCGGTCTGGAAATCCCGGATTTTGTCCCCTTCGATCCCGTATCCAAATTTTCAAAGGCCACGGTCAGGGAACGATCGGGCAGATCGTTCGAAGTAGCAAAGGGAGCGCCGCAGGCAATTGCGTCCTTTGTCGGGACTGCCGGGGTTCTGGTCCCAACACTGGATGCGTGGGTTGTGGGGTTTGCACAGAAAGGGTTCCGTGCTCTTGGGGTAGCCCGGACCGACAGCACCGGGGCATGGCAGTACCTTGGCCTGATCGGGCTGTTCGATCCGCCCCGGGAGGATTCTGCGGCCACGATCACCGAGGCTAAAAAACGTGGCGTTAACGTGAAAATGGTGACCGGGGATCACATTGCCATTGCTCATGAGATTGCCGGGCAGGTTGGCCTCGGCCAGAACATCATTCCCCGGACTGCACTGGTTGCCGGTGATGGGGATGAGTCCCGGAAACAGATGGAGTCCGCCGATGGGTTTGCCCAGGTTCTCCCTGAAGACAAGTTCCGGATCGTGAAAATCCTTCAGGGTGGCAACCATATTGTCGGGATGACCGGGGACGGCGTGAATGATGCGCCGGCACTCCGGGAGGCGGATGCCGGTATTGCAGTCGCCGGTGCGACCGACGCGGCAAAGTCTGCTGCGGATATTGTCCTCACAAAACCCGGGCTCTCGGTCATCATCGATGCCATCGAGAGGAGCCGGGAGATATTCCGGCGCATGGAAAATTATGCAGTCTACCGGATCGCCGAGACAGTCAGGGTCCTGATCTTTTTAACACTCTGTATCGTGCTCCTGAATTTTTACCCGGTTACTGCACTCATGCTGGTTGTGCTCGCTATCCTCAATGACCTTCCTATCATGATGATCGCCTTTGATAATGCACCGGTCGCAGCAAAGCCCGTGCGCTGGCAGATGAACCGCATCCTGACCCTCGCTTCGATTCTTGGGCTTCTCGGTGTGGTTTCAAGTTTTATCCTTCTCTGGGTAGCACGGGAATATTTCCATCTTGATCCCGGCGTCATCCAGACGCTCATCTTCCTCAAGCTTGCTGTTGCCGGTCACATGACGATTTACCTTGCCCGTACCGGCCAGCAGCATTTCTGGGAACGGCCGTTGCCGGCGTTCGCTCTTTTTGGCACTGCAGAAATAACGCAAGGGGCCGCCACTCTCATCGCGATCTACGGTGTTTTCATCATGACGCCCATCGGGTGGTCACTTGCGCTCATAGTCTGGGGCTATGCACTGGTATGGTTCGTGATCAACGACCAGGTCAAGGTATTGTTGTTCAGGAAGATCCACCCCTATTCATGAACGTTTTTTGCGGCTGCATCTTTGTAAGTATCATGACCTGAATCGTTAACGTCGAATCTGCCATAAGAACACGATCATAAGAAAAATTCCCCGGCCCTTAATAAGAATCCTCAAATAGGATCGGGAGAAAAAAGTAAAAAACCGCGAAATCCATGAAATTTTCTCTCCCCTCCGGCATCACACCGACTAAACGGACCATTATCATCGCCATAGTTGTCGGTGTCATTGCCGGGTTCGGCTCTCTCCTTTTTTACGAGGGGCTCAAATGGGGAATTGCATTTTTCATGGGGTATATCCTGCAGTATGTTTACCCGCAGGAAGGCCAGAGCGTTGCCGTGATCAGCCAGTGGTCGGAGCCCCATTCGCTCTTCCTCCTGATCCCGATCCTCCTGTTCGGAAGTCTCATGACCGGGATTCTCGTCACCCGGTTCGCACCTGAAGCAGAAGGTCATGGAACGGATGCGGCGATCAAGGCATTCCATGGAACCGGCAGGATAAGGAAAAGGGTCCCGGTTTTAAAAGCCGTCACGGCAATTCTCACCATCTCAACCGGAGGAAGTGCCGGGAGGGAAGGCCCTGCGGCCCAGATCTCGGCGGGTTTTGGATCCGTTGTTGCAGATATGCTGGGACTCTCCCCAAAAGAGAGAAGAATTGCGCTTACCACCGGCATAGGAGCAGGGATCGGGACCATATTCAAGGCACCTCTTGGGGGAGCGGTGCTTGCAGCAGAAGTCCTCTATACCCGGGACTTCGAATCCGATGCGATCATCCCGGCATTCCTTGCATCGGTGATCGGCTATGCGATCTTCGGGTTTTTCGAAGGCTACGCACCCATCTTTTCGCTCGGTCCGATCTCGTGGACGGTCGTGCAGATACCCTTCTTCCTCCTGCTCGGGGTTCTGTGTGCGGCGTTCGGGCTCCTCTATATCTTTCTCTTTTACGGGAGCCGCAACTGGTTTGCTGCTGTATTCAAACGGCATAATCTCCCGCTGTACTTAAAACCGGTTTCGGGAGCGCTTATCCTCGGCATCCTAGTCGTCTGCCTTGCCCTCATATCCCCCGAGGCAGAAATGCTCGGTCTTGCCGGCCTCGGTTCTGGTTACGGTTTTGACCAGCTCATGTTGTATTCCCTGCTCCCGCTCGCCGTGATCCTGCTGCTGCCGTTTGTCAAGATCCTGGCAACGTCCCTTACCCTTGGCTCAGGAGGAAGCGGTGGTGTGTTTGGCCCGGGGCTTACTATAGGTGCATCCGTTGGGGCGGCACTTGGTATCATCCTGCACCTGTTCTTCCCGGTGTATGTACCTCTGGAAACGATCCCCGTGTTTATTGTTGTCGGCATGATCTCCCTCTTTGGGGCGGTTGCAAATGCGCCCATCGCGGTGCTGATCATGGTTGTCGAGATGGTTGGGAGCATTACAATCCTGATACCGGCAATGGCCGCAGTCGCAGTCTCCAACCTGCTCACCGGGGAAAAGACAATCTTCCATGACCAGGTGCCGACCAAAGCGCAGTCCGGCGCCCATCGCGGGGAATACGACAGGGAAACCCTCGAAGGGATATTGGTCCGGGATGCCATGATCCCGGGGGAGGCAGTCATCACGCTCTCCCCCTCAGATGAACCGGCAAAAGTCATCGATCTCATGGCAAAGACCGGACATACCGGTTTTCCCATTGTCGAAAACGGCCGGCTTGTGGGGATCGTGACGAACCGGGACGTGAGCGCTCTCCGCGTAGCAGACAAAACGTGCCCGACCATACGCGAGATCATGACATTCAGGCCATTTGTCGTCCATCCGGACGATACCCTTGAAGATGCCCTCGCGATCACATTGTCGGGCAAAACTTCGATCACCTGCCGGTTGTCCGGAGGGAAACACCGGATATGCTGGCCGGTTTTCTTACACGGTCCGATGTCCTGAGGATGTATGTCCAGGCAGGCTATCTGGCAGATTGCCGGAAACAAAAATCTCCATGATAAGGAAGCGCACTATCAGCGTGTGTTGATGGTCCGGAAAATGGGGTACAGGACGAAGTGGAATGCTATCTCAAGCAGACCCGCCGGAACTATGATGGATTCTTTTGCGTCTGCTGTTAAAATGCAAAATCTTTTGAGGTGAAAAATTCACCATCACCCGCAGATGCACCGGCACCCATCAGTCTTTGAGATTATAGGATAATTCACCCACCGATAATCGGGGGAAAAACAACAATGTCGTCCCCCTCTGCTACAGGAGTTTTTCCAGCTTCTTTCATGTCGATTTGCTTGCCGTTTCTCACCAGCACAACAAACTCTTTTATGTTCACTTTCTCGTCGAAGATTGCTTCATATCCTTTCTTGTTTTTCCCGGAAACATTCGCGATGAGGCCTGAGAGTACCAACCCTTCTTTGGCATCCACCATTGCATCACTCCCGAGGAGCTCACCGAAGTCCGAGAAAAACCGGACTCTGATTTTCATCACTTTTCTCCTGCCTTATTGTCCATCCTTGCATTTTTTTCCATTCAATCCCCACACAAGATTTTTTTCTTCTTTACATCTGGGTACTGGTATGTCTACAGTTGAAATACCGTTTATTCGACGTGAGAAATTCTCTCTTAATCGTCAACGCACCAGAACCCTCCACCCTCAGGACAAAAAAAATTACAGGAGTTTACTTCCTGCGTTTGGTCCCGGCTGGCATTCGAAGACCTCGGTAATCTTTACGATGATGAGAGAACGTGCAGGCAGGGCCGGATTCTTCTTGTTGATCTTTACCTTCATCTCCTCGAAATCCTTGCCACTGGTCTTAACCGTCGCATGACCCTTGATCTGGAAACAGCCTTTGATCTCCGGGCCCCAGATATAGAGGGCAATCTTCGGGTTCGCCACAAGGTTCTCCAGCGACTTGTGCATGAAATTGTCCGTGATCCAGATCGTGTCATCGCTCACCAGTTCGACGACCCCGATGGGAACCACATTTGGCGTTCCGTCTTTTGAAGCGGTTGCAATCGGGAAGATCTTCATCTTGCCAAACGCTTCTTTCATCTCTGCGGTCAGTTTTGCCATGGTAAATCCACCGATAGTAAACTCTTGACCCTTTGATTACAGTCCTGCCCGCTCAACGATGACGTCAGCGACAGCCTTCGCACTCTTGAACGGAAAGTCTGAAGCCTTGAGCAGTTTTCCTGCCTCACCGGCTGTCATCTTCAGATCTCCCACCTGGCAGGTTGTATCTGCACCGTTCGGGAAGGCGGCGATGAGATCCTTCGGGGTCTTGACCGGGAACTTTGCTCCTTTGAGTGCTCCCGTGATCTGTGCATGTATTTGTTCTCGTGTGGACAGGGTCTCGCAGCTCATCATTTCCGAGATTTCACCGGCTGCCTTTGCAATCGAACAGTCGGCATTATGAGTACCGCATCCGAAACATGCGCCCTTGATAGACTTGAGCGATTCTTCAGCCTTTGCTTTCGATACCTCTTTTCCTGTGTGTTTCCATGTCGGCATTTTTTTTCACCATACACTGATGCTTATGTTATGAATATATACTTGAGCGTCATAAAAATATACAAATCATTTTTGGTACAGAAAAATGACCCGCATGGTCATAAGCATTCCAATCAAACACGAGAGGAGTATATGGGAGCAGTACTGGGGACAATGACCGAGATTCGCGAGCTAAAGACGGAGATCACAGGTCTGCGCACTGATCTGAAGCGGTTCATCGAGCGGGCGAACCAGCAGCATCTGGATGCAGTGCTCGGAGACGTTAAGAAAGAGTATGCCGGGGTGTTCGCAGATCACCAGATTGGTACTGCGAAGGCCGATCTCTCTGCCCGCATGGTAGAGGGTTGTGCTATGCGGAAGACCTGTTACGAGGTATTCATGGAGTTCCTGGAGAATTCTGCCCGGCATATCACAGACGGGAATATCTCCGATGAGCTGATCCAGTCGTACCGGGAGCGGATGAAGACGCTCCGGAAGAAAGGTCCATACGATCAGTGCGATACCTGTTTTACTGAGGTTGGCCGACTTTTCGAAAAGCAGGTCTCGTTGATGAAGACACTCGGAATCTACCAAAAGAGTCCCGATACAGCGGATTTGGTGGCGGAAATACCTGATGAGGCTGTGGTAAATGACATCCTTGACCCAGTAGCGAATGTCCAACGGTTTCAAATCGTCAGGTCGCTTACAACCGGGACCCGAACGTTCTCGGATATCTCCCAGTTGACCGGCCTCAAAGGCGGGAACCTTCTCTTCCACATCAGGAAACTGACGGAATCCGGTATGATCCTCCAACGCCACGAGCGCGGTGATTACATCATCACGGACAAAGGATACAAGACAATGGTCGCGATTGTGGAGCTGAACCGGTCACTGTCAATTTAAAAAATCAGACTTGTTTCACTTTCACCCCCCCGCGTGGCCGGATCATTATCCTTATCAGTAGCCCACCTGTTCAATGATATGCCCCGAGCCGTTTCTCATCTTTGTGGATATATTCGATGGTTCTGATACGTTGGCGGTTATTGAAGTTTTTTCACCGAGATGAAAAATCGAAGATTAACCATTAACTTATCAAAAACCAGAAAATTCAAAGATTACTCATTGTCATTGCGTTGTCGTTTTATTTTTTTGTCTGCATCCTGGAGGATACCGTTGAGATCTTCGAGCAGCTGACTAAGTTTGGCGGAGTCTACGTCCACTGGTTCGGACAAACCCTCACACGCAACATTAGATCCAAGATAGATTATACTCCATGCGCCGAGAACATTCAAAACCGGAATCAGTTTTTCACCTGACTGCGTAAGCGAATATTCAACCTTCGCAGGGACCACCGGATAGACTTTTCTTGTGATAATACCGTCGTGCTCCATCTCACGGAGCTGTTTAACAAGCATCCTCTCGCTGATTGCCGGAAGCTTATGCGAGATCTCGCTAAACCGCCGGGTCCCATCCATTAATGCAATAACGATCAGCAGTTTCCACTTCCCTCCGATCACATTCAGTGCAGCCTCGATCCATCGCCAAAAATCATCGTTCTTCGTCATTACAGTCACTATACATTTTGTTAGCACAGGCTAAAATTGTTAGTATCCGCTATAAATTGACATACATTGGATCTTTGTAGTGAAGAAACACAAAAAATGGAGTTGAAAGGTTATGGAAATAGTACCGGGAATTCACCAGGTCGATGGTGTAAATGGTAATTGTTTTATTATTGATCGGGACGAACTGACAATTATCGATACGGGAATGCCCAAAAACAGCGCAAAAATAGCAAAATATATTCAGGATATTCTAAAACGCAAACCTTCAGAAATCAAAACGATCGTCCTGACACACTTTCATATCGATCACGTGGGCGGTGCGAGCGATCTCAAAAAACTGAGCGGTGCGAAGGTGGCCATTCACAAAAAAGATGCGGACTACGTTTCCGGCAGGAAAACCCCGCCTGTGCCGAGAGGTGCTAAGGGAATGATCGTTAAAGTCCTCATACCCTTGTTTTTCGGATCAAGGCCTGTTGAGCCGGATATAAATCTCAACGATGGTGACACCATCGCGGGTCTCATCACCATTCATACACCGGGACATACACCGGGAAGTATTTGTCTTTTTGATCCGGCATCAAAAATTCTGTTTGCCGGGGATCTGTTGAGGTTTAACGGCAGTAAAATCGAAATGGGACTATTACCATTAGACACAGGTGATGTACAAAAATCAATCGATAAAATCGCCGCAATTGATTTCGATATCATGTTGTCGGGACATGGAGTACCTCTGAGACCCGATGCATCGGTAAAGGTCCGGGAGTTCGCAAAGAGAAATACCCGAAAAAATGGATTTTCGGGAAAATGAAAAGGAAGACTTTTTTAGAAAATTATTCGCCGGTTTCCTGAGATGATGAATGAATAAATCCAACTCGCCTCAACCTACCGAAAGCAAAAAAGCGTTCGATTGGCGGTTTGTAACACCGCTGTATATCGGCTCCGCCCTCAATCCTGTCAACACTTCGTTCATTGCCACTGCATTGGTGCCAATTGCAGCGGCCATCCACGTTCCGGTCGGACAGACTGCTGTTCTGGTCGCGGCACTCTATATGGCATGTATCGTTGGCCAGCCGGCAGCCGGAAAATTATCGGAGGCATTTGGGCCACGGCGGGTGTTCCTTGCAGGTATTGTCGCTGTACTGGCTGGAGGAGTGCTGGGCGGCTTGGGCCATGACCTCGCAACGTTGATCGTATCACGGGTCCTGATTGGTGTGGGCACCTCGACCGGATATCCATCGGCAATGCTTTTGATCCGACAGCGGGCCGAATCGGCCGGGCTGACCGAGCCCCCGGGAGGAGTGCTTGGCGGCCTTGTGATTGCGGGAATGGCGACTGCGGTTATAGGTCTGCCCATTGGCGGATTCCTTGTCGCCGCCTGGGGCTGGCAGAGCGTGTTTTTTATTAACGTCCCGCTGGCTCTCGTGGCGCTTATTATGGCTGCGTCCTGGATCCCCCGGGACCCGCCATGCAGGAGTACAAAGACGCTCCGTACCATGGCAGCCCGCATTGATCTGGCCGGCATCACGATCTTTAGTGGCGCGATGATTGCCCTCCTGGTCTTTCTCATGTCACTGCCAAATCCGGATTGGGTTGTGTCAGGCGTAGTAATTCTGCTCGGTCTGGCCTTTGTCTGGTGGGAAGGACAGGTGAGCCAGCCTTTTATTGACCTCCACCTTTTGGCAACGAACCGGCCATTGATACTCACCTATGTTCGCTTTGCCCTTGCGATGCTGTGCGTCTACACCGTAATGTATGGTGTCACGCAATGGCTTGAGATCGACAAAAATATTTCATGCGCTGATGCAGGATTCATCATTTTGCCAATGAGTATCATATCCATTGTGCTTGCGTGGCTGGTCTCGCGGCGAAACCTCATGCGCACTCCCCTTATTGTGTCTGCCGTTGCCTGCCTGACAGGGTCTGCGGGTGTATTTTTATTTACCACGGCGACTCCGATAATCTGGATTGTTGTAATCACTGCAATCTTCGGGATTACCATGGGAATGTGTGCCAGTGCGAACCAGACAACCTTTTACACCCAGGTCACCGCAGATCAGATCGGTACCGCCTCAGGCCTGCTCCGAACTTTCGGGTATTTTGGCTCGGTTGCATCGTCGGCCCTTATTGCGATATTCTTTAATCCGGATGTCAGTGATCAGAGCCTGCATTCAATTGCTGCAGTACTGGTGATCCTCAGCGTTGTGGGACTGCTTGTTGTCATTGCCGACAGGAAAATCATGGTGCTGGCAAAAGTATAGCGGGATTTCCCATGATGATTAATCCCTCATTACCTTAATGTCTGAACTGGTTCTATGTACTGCTATGGAGTTAAGGGATCTATTTGCTCAGTTTATCGAACGGTACAAACATGTTACCGTTGAGGCAGATAAGATCGAAGAGGAAAAGATTGGCTTTTGTGATCTTACCCTCAACCAGTTCTATTATTTACGAGGCATCCAGCGCAACGACAGTATCACCCTGACCGAACTTGCCCAAAAACTCGGTGTCTCAAAACCTTCAGCTAACGCCGCGATAACAAAACTGATGAAGGACGGATTCGTTATCCGGACCCAATCCGATGTTGATCAGCGCAAATTTCTCCTGACCCTGACCGAAAAAGGTTGTCAGGTTTTTAAACACAAACAGCGGGTTTTTGAGGCATTCATAGAGCAGATTGAGAAAAACACAACAGAAAACCAGCAAAAAACCCTTGTCAAAGCATTTCGGATTATGATTGAGTGCTCATCAGAGAAGAAAGAGTGAATCAACAGACTGGTTTGTTAGTCTAACAAACTATTTATTATGCCCGTGCGTACTAGTTGGTATGCAAAGCAAACGATTCAAACCGGGTATGAGAAAAATTGAAGAAACTGACGGCAGTGCCGATCTCACGCTCCCAGGATGGTTATCCTTATGATCGGAATAACCGTTGATCGTGATCTCTGCACCCGGTGCGGGATCTGTTCGGAGGTTTGCACGACGCAGATTATAGCACGGGCACATAACGATACTGCGCTTCCGGAAATCCCGTCCTCGAAGGAGGCATGGTGTCTGTCCTGCGGGCATTGCGAAGTGTTCTGTCCGACAGGGGCGCTCGCCCGCGAACACAAGGAAGGTGTGCACCTTCAAAGTGCAGCAGCGCCTGGATCGATCGATCCGGAAACACTAGGTACCTACCTTAAAAGTCGCCGCTCGATCCGGGTATTCCGTCCCGATCCGGTGGCCAATGAAACCCTCATGCAGATCCTTGAAAACGCCCGCTATGCTGCGACCGGAGGAAATTTACAGCCTGTCGAATGGGTAGTCGTGAACGGTGCTGAAAAAGTCCATACCATAGCCGCACTTACGATGGATTATTTACAGGAATCGGGGAAAAGTGATCATCCTATCAGTGGATACATCCCTTTCCTCACTGAATACTGGAATAACGGGATCGATATTGTCTGCCGGGGCGCCCCGGTTCTTATCTGCGCCCATGTTCCCACGGGCACGGCGGATTCCACAGGTCTGGTAGAGACCGACGCGATCATCGCACTTACCCATTTCGATGTCGCCGCCCCGGCTTTCGGGCTCGGGACGTGCTGGGCTGGCCGGCTGGTCAGTGTTGCCCAGAATTACCGTCCTGTAAGAGAAGCCCTCCACCTCCCGGACAACCGCAAGCTTGCCGGCGCGATGTTGGCCGGGTATCCAAAGTATAAACCGGTGCGCATCCCGGAGCGCAGCAAACCCCTCAAAGTGACGTGGATATAATGGAAGTTTTAGCGGTTCTGATGAGTTGTCGTATCAGGATTTGGAGTGCTTCCTTTTAATCCATATATCGTAAAATTTTCACATTTTCCACATGGTCCCGTTAATCTGTCAGAACCCCTCTGTCGATTATTTGGGAATGCCAGGTTTTCGTGCCCATATGGTAAAAACCATATCGCTCACGTAGAGGGAATTGGTTTTTTTCCGTTCGTTAATAAGACGTTGTTCAAGCGTTTCGAGATCAATCTCCTCTTCCGTGGAAACGCCCCTCTGAATAATCCGGGGGAGCATCGCACGGATGATAGCTACGGTAGGGTAGTTCGTTCGGGGGGTCTGAATGATTGATTCGGCGCGGATGTGTTCAACAGTAAGGCCAGCCTCTTCGAGGATAAACGGAAGGTCAAAACCTATGTGTGTGTTAGCGCCTTCTTTCTCAATTGTTTCCCGAATCCAGCCGTTTACCTTCTCTTGAAGAGGTAGGGGCTTTTGTCTACCGGGAACCATAGTGTTATCGTGTTCCAGGAACGCAACTACGCCACCGGGTCTCAATGTTGCAGATATCCTTCGAATGGCATCAACCGGCTCTGGCAGATACATGATCACGCGCCTGCCTACAGCGGCATCAAACGGGCCCGGTTCTGGCGACAGTTCGCAGATGTCTCCCTGAATGAAAGTGATATTTGGGAGATTGAGCTTGCGAACCCGGTCCCGTGCGATTTCCAGTGACGGCCCGTCCCGATCAATACCGGTGACGTGGCCTTTGTTGCCAACCAGTTTTGCGAGCAAATGTGAGACATCGCCGTTTCCGCAGCCAACGTCAAGGACATGCATTCCGGGGCCCACACCGGCATCGATTAACATCCGTTCGGTCATGTCGTCGACAGAATCGGTCAGCGGTGTTTTTTTGGCCGCAGCCCCGGCATGCTCTCCCCTCATTCCTTTTCTCCGCGCTGTGCCTTGAGCTCACTGACACTGACTGCCGGGTTCCGGTACCGCGGTCGTCTTGCAGTACGGGGGCCGCCTTGGATCGCTTTTACCGGGCAGACATGAATGCACCCGACACAAAGCTCGCAGTGATGTTTCCAGACCGGTCTGCCATCCACAAGTTCGATATTTCCTACCGGGCAGATGGCTGCACATGTTCCGCACGCAGTACATTTGTCATTGACAGAGAATTTTTGGTCATCGTTATGGACGTGGGATACGAATCTGTTATACCACAAGGCATGCATCAGCTGAACAATGAGATGATACGGCAATTTCCGGTGTTGCATGCGACCAATCATCGCCGTGATATCAGTGAGATTTTTATCGGCTTTCGTTAGAATGTTATCTCGTTTCATTCCTACGGGGGAACTGTATAACAGGATGTAATTGCCGGGCATATTTACAACAAAGCCAGCATCCAGCCCGTGGCTCTTCCGCTTCTTAAGAATGCCATCAAGTTGTTGTAATGCAGACGATCCACCAAGACCATTTTGTGTCGCGACCGAGAATGTGTATTGCGAATGTGAGAGGTTGAGACGTCCGGCAAACGAGGCCACAATTGCGGGCAGACCCTGAAAATACACCGGGCAAACAATTCCGACCCGGCCTGCCTGCGGCGTTATGTCTCCGGTAATATTCCTAAGTGATGCAATTGATACCAGTTCGCAGTCCTCAAGACCAGCGGCGATCTTTTTTGCTGCGGCAAGCGAATTGCCGGTACCAGTGAAATAATAGATAATGGTCTTCATAATTTCACACCGTGCTGTTCCATTTCAGTAAATTACGATTGCGAACCGGTATCCCGGTTCCAGAGCATTGCAATCCCGTTTTCTATGATCTCTTCCTGTGACATTCCCGAACTCCTGGATTCTGACAGGAATAAAATTCCGTCCAGGATCCGGGAAATCATGACCATATAAAACTCACAGGGCAGATCCCGTAACAGTCCTTCATGGATCGCAGTTTTACCCAGCTTCATCAGCCATGCAAAATCATCGCATGCCTGGCACTTCTCCTCGTCGCAGATACTCGGGGAGTTGTAAAACTGTTCCAGGAACCTGACCTTTTCCGGGTTTGCCATGCCCCACAGAATATACCCCCGCAGACACCGCTCAAGACGCTGTTTTATCGGAAGCGTTTCATCGTCATTCGCGCGGAAAACTCCAGCCATCTCCTTCTTGATCGAGAGGTATAACTGCTCAACGAGGTTGTTCTTATCCGGAAAGTAATGGAAGAGCGTTCCAGTCGAGAGACCGGCCTCCTTGCTTATCTGCGCTGTGGGGGTTGCATCAACCCCTTGCGCCGTGAAGAGCCGGAGTGATGTTGCAAGGATCTTTTTCCGGTTTTCGGAAGTCTTCCCGGGTTCCTCATCCTGCGCTGTATTCGATTTCTGTTTACTCATAACATTTCCCCGGGGGTAGCCCAAAAACATTAGACTACTCAGTCTAGACTGACTAGTCAATATGGCACGTATCTATATAAGTGTTCCAGTTTATGAGGTAACAGGATTCTGTTGATTTGAGGTGACTTGGGAGCAAATTCCCGTAGCCTCCGAACGAGGACAAGCTGAGTTGGTCGATAAGGCATGGGGGTAGGTATCGTATGCGTTTCCCACGGGGAAACCTCCAAAATAAACCCGTAAAACCGTCAGATTCCCCCGCTCAAAAATCCAGTCCATTAAAACCCCCCGTTTGCCAAAATACGCCAAAATTGAGCCCCATATAATGCCCTTTATCGGGCCGTATTCGCGTTCTGGCAGCGGTCATTTTTCGGATCGTCCAAATGGCAATTTAGCATGAGATCTGCCAAAAGAACCGCATTATCGGGTCCGTTTTATTTCGCCCGTTTGGCAAAACAAGCCCGATTTGAGGTTATTTTTAAACGGAGCCCGATACGGGCTTGTTTTGGGATGGGAAAAGGGCAATCGGGGCTCAAATTGAGCCCGGATAGGATGCCGTGTAGTGATGCATCTTTAGGAGAAACGGCTGTATCTGGGCATGTTTGGGAGGGGGTGACATGATGCTGACCGTTCTCAACGATCTTTTTCTGATAAATTTCCATTCGCGTACTTGCGAAAATTTTTGATCGTTCAGATACGATCACAAAACATTCTTGGGAAATTCTCATCTCCCATCACGCCCGGGTGAGAATGTTTGAGCGGAACGTTTCAACCGATGACCTGATCGCAATTATCTCATCGTCGGCCGGGTACAAAAGAAACGTTTGTCGCCGTTGACATATGATGGACAAAACCCCCCTCACAACAGCTCGCTCAGCCGGTGTCCCCCGCTCTCCTCGCACCGCACCTTGTACTTGCACCGGTTACAGGGAGCATTGAGCGGGTGGACGGGCGCTTCGCCCCGGTGGATCGCCCGGAGCTTGTGCAGAGTCGTAAGGAGCTGGCGCCGGTCCCGGGGCTGGACGGAGGTGGAGATTGGGATTGTAGAAGAGAGCGGGAAATGAAACAATATATTCATCTGACAACATACGCAAGATAGACATAACTTAAAAAGGGGGATATTTTTAATGACAACGGATTCCGGCGAATGGTTCCGGCAGGCGCAGTATGATCTCGGTACTGCCGAGTCCCTTGTCTCCGCAGGACGGTATCCCCCGGCGATATTCTTCACCCATCTCGCATTGGAAAAAGCCTTAAAAGCGTTATACATAGAAAAATTCAATGACAATCCGGAAAAGACTCACAGCCTTATTTATCTGGTTGAACTTCTTGAACTGGAACTACCGCAACACTATATTGACTCGCTGTTTGTCATCAACCGTATCGGGGTGACCGGGCGATATCCCCATAACCTTGAAGATGTCCTTGAACAATATACCAAAGCAAAGACACAAAAAATCATATCCGAGACAAAGGAGATCCTGACATGGTTGATGCAAAAGTCCTCGAAACGGTAAATTTTTTTGGTACACAACTCCGGAATAACGGAGTCCGCATCAACAACCTTATCCTGTTCGGTTCATCGAGCACGGGCACCGCAACAACGGGAAGTGATATCGATATCGCAATAATCTCCGAGGATTTTACAAACCGGGATATTTTTGATCGGGCACTTCTCACAAAAGATGCAGAGATGCATACGGTGAAAAAATTCAAAGTGCCTCTTGACGTCATCACGTTAACCCCGGAAGAATACCAGGATAAAAAATCCCTGATTGCAGGCACTATCAGGAAAGGGATTAGACTTCCAACGGCATCCTCAGCATAAAAATGAAAACAATCAGTGAAATTCATACCGAAGGCATGGCCGCGCTCTTAAATGCCCTTGGCCCTGACGATACGATCCGGTTCCTCCGGATCTATGAAACACGCAGCGGTGACTGGACAAAAGACCGGAAAAAGATCCTTGAAGATGATCCGGATAACATTATCAAAAGCATCATGGCGCGAAGAAAAAAAGTCCCGCCATGAATATACCTCCTGTTTCTCTCTTGGCAAGTACAGTTTATTCCCCGCCCCTTCCGCTCCATCAACGTTGCCGACCCCGCCGATGTCGCCCGGCACAATAAGAGGGGTGACCTCTCGTCACCCGGATACCTGGCCTCCGAAAACGTATCGTGCATTATCGAAAAAATACACCCCAAGAAGGGTGTAATTAAAAAAAACGCCCTCTTTTACAACAGCTCGCTCAGCCGGTGCCCCCCGCTATCCTCGCACCTCTCCTTATATTTGCACCGGTTACAGGGAGCATTCAAAGGGTGAACAGGCGCCTCGCCCCGGTGGATCGCCCGGAGTTTGTGCAGGGTCGTGAGGAGCTGGCGCCGGTCCCGGGGCTGGACGGTATGGTACCGCGAGATCCCGTCCGGGATATACTCCACGTTTCCGCCCACCACCTCTTTTCCCGTCATCTCCTCAAGGCAGAACGCGATGCCCGCGATCCGGAGCCGGTCTGCCGCGTAGGTACCAAAGGGCATCGCGCCTGCCGCCCGCATGATCGAGAACGTCCCGTCCTCTGCCACCCGGTCGATCATGCCGGCGATGCCGTGTTTCTTTGAGACCACGGTTACATCGGTCTGGGCCGCCAGCTTCCATTCGGACTTTTTGCAAGATGCAATACAGATGTCCAGGAACTCGCGGAGCGCCGGGTCGGTCTTCGGGCGGACGATGAGCACCTCGTCCCAGATAGCATCTGCCTCAAGGGGCTGGCCGAGATGGTACGAGAGCTGCTTGCAGATCGCATACCGGTCCGACTCAAAAATGGGCTCGTTCTTCTCGTAGTAAAAACGGACCGGGCAGGCCTGGACCCGCACCAGCTCCGAGATCGTGACATGCCCGTCCTCGCCCGCCAGAATAATTCCTCTCTTCTAATCGAGGAAAACCGGCCACTTAAACTTTTGGAAATGCTCCTGGCAGGGCTCGCGCGAAAGGCCTGTGACCAACTATTCATACCAGAAACGGCAAACAAATCAGTATGACCGGACAGGAAATATCCGTCAATATCCCCCCGACGCTTGACCCCGTCTACAGCAACATGATCCAGATCGCGTACAAGGACGACGAGTTCACCTTCATGTTCCTCCACCAGCTCCCGCAGGTCAACCAGGCCCGGGCAAAGGCCATCGTCTCCATCACGCCGGCGCACGCAAAGAACCTGCTTGGCGTCCTCCAGAAAAGCATCGCCGACTATGAAGGGAAGTTCGGCACGATCTCCCCGGCAAAGGAAGCGCATCCCGCCGAGAGCGTGACGACGCTCCGGGGATATTCTTAAAATTCCCCCTTCCCCACCAAACACAGATTTTATTAGCGTACGGGTCGATATTGTGAGGCAGTGCGCCGCCGTGGCTTAGCGGCATAGCGGCTGATTCGTAATCAGCAGGTCGAGGGTTCAATTCCCTCCGGCGGCTTCTCTCGCGCAGGTTGAAATCCCTAAAAAAAACCGTTTCTCAGGCAGGTTCTCAGGATAACCTTTTCCCTAACCTCGGAAACCGGGGTGCCGGGACGACGATGTGCGCTCAAGCAGGCACCTCACCGGCACATGCGGCCGGGTTCTGTCAACCATACCTGCGAAAGCACAAGGTAGTAAATTTTAAACTCGTTTTTCCATTCCTGTACCTGTAATCAGGTTCTCAAAGTCTATTGCCGTAGAACCTGATGTGCATTCTTTTCCATGGTCCCGTACCACGTCCAGCATTTTCTTAAGCATAGTCGGGTAGATTGCACCGACCAATTCGAAGACGGGTTTTCCACGACAAAAAATTTTAAATGTTGGTGTCTGCCTGATCCCATAGCGCTCGATAATGGACATATTTGTGAGCACATTGAGGTGTCCGAATACTATCGTCTCGTGAAATTCCCTGGCATAGTTCACAACATATGGCTCAATTTGCCGACAGAAGGGGCATGATGGTGAATAGAACATAACTACGATAGGTCTGGTCTGTTTTTCGATAGTTTCCTCCCATAGGGTATCTGTCAGTTCAACAAGATCCTGGTTTTGAGGGAGGTTCGCATTCTCCTGCTTTAACGGTTCTCTATTCAGTGATGCCGGGGCATTTCCGAACTTCGCATCGATCCACCGGGTGATCTCATCCCTCACGCGGCGGAACCCGGCCCAGATTTCTTCATCCGACCCGGTGAATGCAGCGGGATCTGAAAAACCCTGGTGAATTTCTTCTTTGGCACCCGGGAAGAACGGGCAGGTAGCCTTTGCAGAATCGCAGACCGTGACAACAATATCAATGTCGGTTCCGTAGAACTCATCAATGAGTTTCGACCGGTGCCCGGAAATATCAATCCCGATCTCTTTCATCACCACAATTGCCTTCGGATGGACCTGACCTTTTTCTATCCCGCCACTGAATACTTCATACTGGTCACCGTATTTTGCCCTCATATACCCCTCCGCCATCTGGGAGCGGATAGCGTTGTGGGTGCAGATAAACAGGATCTTCTTTTTCATGATACCAAAATCCCTCTCTATTGTAGCGATGGGCTGTTGCATCTTCGGTTGGAAGTGGCTTTTTCACCTCGGATGAATTTCCCTATAAACCGCAGACGCAATAGAATCGTTAATTCATCTTCTCTTTCCTTTTCATCAGCACTGACTTGACTGCTTCAGGATGCCCTTTAGGAGAGACCTTTCGCCAGACATCGGTAATCAATCCGTCCGGGTTGATCAGGAACGTGTCCCTTGATGTACCCAACATTTCTTTACCGAACAGCGTCATTGGTTTCCAGGAGTCATAAGCGGTGAGTACCTTATGATCGAGGTCGCTCAGGAGAAGGATATTGAGACTATATTTATCGGCGAACTTTTGGTGGCTTTCCTGCGAATCTGTGCTTACACCGATGACCTGTGCCCCAAGATCTACGAATTTCTCAAGTGCCGCATTGAACTGCATCGCTTCTATAGTACACCCCGGGGTGTTGTCTCTTGGATAAAAATACAGGACCACCCATTTTCCCCGGAATGTATTAAGACAGAACGAAGTTCCCTGTGCATCCGGAAGACAGAAATCCGGTGCCGGTCTTCCGACAAATGGATCTTCTTTCAATTCAGGCATACCAATCAAAAGCATGATTGTTACCCATAGTATTAAAGGTGCGTTTGATGCGTATGCGGTTGACAGTTAATAAATCACTTCGTAGAAACTCCTCATCAACTGCCAACGCATCAGTCAGGCTTTCCTGAACCAGAAGACGTACTTCCCGGCACAGGTCTTCCCGTTCTCAGGCGTTTTCCGGTTTTTTCTGCTTCGGGAGCGATCTTTTTTATCGGTGTACCGGTGCCATGCATTCCCGTATCCGATCACGTGTGCCGATCGGGTGGCTGCACTTACTGGGGGTGCCGGATAAACGTATCATTCTCAAGCTCGGCGAAGGCCTGGCGCAGTTCCTCCTGCGTGTTCATCACGATGGGGCCGCCCCAGGCGACCGGTTCGCGGAGCGGTTTTCCCGAGAAAAACAGGAACCTCACGCCGTTTCTGCCGGCATGGACGCTGACCGCGTCCCCCTCATCGCCAAAGAGGGCCATCGTCCGGTTTTCCAGTTCTTCGTTGTGGCGCCCGTCAAAAATCCCGGTGCCGCCGATCACGTAAACCGCTGCCCTGTAACCGGGTTTTACCGGGTGGGAAAACTGCGCATCCGGTCCAAGAGAGATATCGAGGTACTCGGGTTCTGCCATAATATCGCGGACCGGGCCGGAAACACCGGCGATCGTCCCGCAGATGACCCTGACATTTGCACCACCCGGCAGGGCGACCGTGGGGATCTCACCGGCCTTAATCTCCTGGTACCGGGGTTCCATCATCTTGTGCTTCCGGGGCAGGTTGACCCAGAGCTGGAACCCCCCCATCCTGCCATTCACCGGCTTTGGCATCTCCTGGTGGATGATGCCGGATCCTGCCGTCATCCACTGGACGCACCCGGCATCGACCGAGCCGGCATGGCCCATGCTGTCGCCATGATCGACGGTTCCCTCAAGCATATAGGTAACAGTCTCGATCCCCCGGTGCGGGTGCCAGGGAAAACCGGCAAGGTAGTCCTCCGGTCGGTCGGCCCGGAAGTCGTCGAGCATCAGGAACGGGTCAAAGGCCGGAATCTCGCTGTAACCAAACGCCCGGTGGAGCCTGACCCCGGCTCCCTCCAGGGTTCCCCGGGAGAGGGAGGTTTTTACAATAGTTCTTGCCCGGTGCATATGGTGAGGCAATAGGAAGAAAGGAGAAATAAATGTACGGGATGTACCACCCGGAAGACCGGTCCTGGCATCCGGTGCCGGCCACGGGAGTTCGATCCGTGGTACCGTTCTCTTATGGTGTGCCTTTGGGGTCGACCAGGATATCGCTGCCCTCTTTTTTTACCGGGTAGACGGGCATGTCATAGGTCTTTATCAGGCGCTGCTCCTCGGCAATTCCCTCAAACATCTGCCCCACCTTTTCTTTCACCTTTTCGGGACAGCCGGTAAACATTTCCTTAAGACCCTCCAGTTCCAGGACAGGCCCGGACATCAGTTTCCCGGTCGTCACATCAAACTGCGAGGCATGCATGGGGCAGGTCACGATAGTTCCCATCAGGGAACCCCGGGAGAGCCTGGCGTTCTCGTGGCCGCACCGGTCCCCGATGGCATAGAATGTCCCATTGACATTTACGATACAGATCTCGGTCTCTCCGATCTCGATATGTTTCATAGCTCCGGCAGGTATCTCACCTGCTTTTGCAACCTTAACAAAACTCATGGTTCTTTTCACTCCCTTCGGATCCTTCCTCTTTTGTTTAGTGCTGTGCGTGGCTCCCGTCGCAGAACGGTTTGTTCTGTGATTTCCCGCACCGGCAGAGCGTGAGCCGGTTCCGGATATGGTACGGTTTTCCGTCCGCGGATACCACCGGGATGCCGCCCCGCACCCAGAGCGGCCCGTGTTCCCCGCGCGGGGGATACTCGATGATGACAATGGATTTTTCGAGCTCAGGCTCGATGACCTTTCCGGTCTCCTGGTCCTTCATGACAAGCCTGCCGGACGGGCAGTTGCAGGCCTCTTCGATGGCAATCTTCCGGGCCTCCGGGTTATCCGATTGTTCGGTGAGGTTCCAGATCCCGCCTGCCCGCATACAGAATCGGGCGTGGACGCAGAGGTTCTCGTAATCGAGCAGTTCCAGTTCCGGGCCCCGGATGATCCGCGGGTGCCGGAGATAAGGCTCGTTTCCCGCGGTCTCGGTACCGTCAAAGCCGATTTTCGCATGCATCCCGGTACAGAAGGGTTTGTTCTCTGAATGGCCGCACCGGCAGAGGGCATAGGTCTCCCCTGCGGGAAACCGTTTCACCTCACGCCAGGTCCGGCAGTAACCTTCGTCATCGTTGCAGATCTCCATCTGTATAAGCGGGACGCCGCCGGTCACGATATAGGGGCCGTTCTTTGTGACCGTGATCTTCATGGCGTCGCTTTCCTGTTCTCTGGATTTTTTATCAGTCTCTGTCATGGTATGCTACTGTTCCCTGTACTTGTCCAAAGCCCGCCAAATAACGCCGGGATATGCCCGGGGACAAAACGCTGTAAGGGGATCGCTCCCGGTCACTCCCTGCACTCTTCCCGGTGAGATATTCACATCAGGCCGATCTGCTGCATTAAGGAGATCTTGTCGTAGAAAAGTTTCTCCTCGACGATCTCCCCCTTCTTCCAGTGGGCAACGGTACAGAAGTCGACCTTGAATTTCTTCCCGTTGGGCGGTATCACTTTTCCGTCCGGCGTGGTCATCGGGCCCTTAAATGTTCCCGTGAACTCGGCGACAGAGCACGTATAGTCCCCCTGGCCGAAGAAGATCTTGTACGGCCGGTTCCCGACCTTGTTGTCCGGGAAGATCTTAAAGAAGGCGATCGCCTCATCCTTGTGGGATGGCCGGCTGTGGGTCGGCTTTTCCTGGCCGGGCCAGAAGACATCGACATCCTTTGCGTGGCGTTTCTCGAATGTTGCCCAGTCCTGGGAGTTCCAGGCATCGTCCAGCGTCTGCATGAGACGCATGTTTTCTTCGACCGACATGGTTCTTCACCCTTTTACGATCGTGAATTGCCATGGGGGCTCTTAATTGTTTTGTAACTTATATACGGGGAAATGGTGTAGTACATCGTACCATGACCACGGACCAGAAGACAATCGCCCTGCTCCAGACCCTCGGGCTCTCCGCATACGAGGCAAAGGCCTACGCTGCCCTGGCACGGATCGGGAGTACGACCCCGTTTGCTCTTGCCGAGGAGGCCGGGATCCCCCGGACCAAGATCTACGATACGATCAGGCAACTTGAACGCGAGCACTGGATCACCGTCGAGAAGGGGAGACCCGGGAAGATCGTGCCGGTCTGTCCCGGCGATGCGATCGGCAGCCGGAAGTCTGCCCTCATTGCCGGGATCGACCAGATGGCCAACGAATTTACCATGACCTACGAGAAGCGCACAGAGACAAGTCCCCCCAAGACCAGTATCGTACGGGGTATCGGCAACATTGCAATAAAAACGGCCGATATGATGAGGCGGGCAAGGACGAGCCTCTACCTGTTTGGCACCCTGTACTACCCGGAGGAACTCGAACCGATCAAGCAGCAGCTCGACGCTGCAAAACGAAGAGGTGTCATTCTTCGGATCTCGTCGAACAACCCGGTGCGGACAAAGGAGAAGATCCTCGATGTCCGCGAATCCTTTTCCCGGGTGACAAAGGACTTCCAGACCGCCCCGGAGCCGTTCATCCGGACCCTCACCATCGACGGCCGGGAAATGCTGATGATGTTCCCGCTGCCAGAGGATGAGTCAGCGGACCGGTCAAACCTGGTCGCGCTCTGGATCGAGAACGATATAGTGACAAAAGCGATCAACAATGCCTTCAACATCATGTGGGCAAACCCGGAATGGACCGGGAATTCTGCATAGTGCACAGGGTCGGGGTTTTCACGCAGCAGCTCATGCAAAAAAGAGGAGGGCACCGGTCGTGATTGCCCCTGCCCGACGTTTTTTTTCGAGGGTGTTACTGTCTCCCGAGGCCGATCATGTACCCGTACCGTGAATATACTTCTTTTACCAGTTCACCTGCCTTCGGGTTGGCCCAGTCGTGCATCCATTCGGAGACCAGTGATTCAACGGTGATCGGAACGACCCCGGCCTGGAGCATCCGTTCGATCCCGTACCGGTGGGCATCGGGCGTGGAATCGCCCCCCGCATCCATCAGGCCATAGACCTCGTATCCCTCCCGGAGGCCGTGCAGGGCCGTATAGGCAAAACACATGCTCGTCCAGAGCCCGGAGACCACCAGCTTCTTCCGGCCGGTCTTTTTGAATGCGTTCAAGGTCTTTTCATCCTCGAAAGCATCGAAACTGGGCACCGTGCGGGCGTACACTTCCTGGCCCGGGAAGAGGTTTGTCACTTCGGCAAGGAAGTTCCCGTTGCTCTGCGGGTTAATCGTCGAGAGCACGACCGGGATGTTTAAGATGCTTGCAGCCTTTGCGGCGCAGTATGCCGCATTCCGGATGATCGTCTTGTCTCCCGATGCCACGCCGGCATACATCGTGGGCTGGTAGTCCACGAGGACGAGTGCGCTGTTCTTGTCGCTCAACAATTCCAGTTTTCCGTCTTTTGAGTTTGGCATTCCCTGTTCCCACCTGTTATGTATACCAGTGGATTTCTCCTCTTCCCTAAATAGGTATTGACCCGGGCAATGGGAACTTACCCGATCACCGCGGTATCGTTTCTGGTATCCCATCCAATAGTCTGTTCCCCGTGGCCGAGCGTATCACCGGTTGCCCTGTCGATAATATCGAGCGTGACATGGACCGGGGGGCGGCTTCCGCTTTCGTTCTCCCCGATATAGGTCCAGTACACCTTCGTGACGTTCCCGCTCGCAAAAGTATTACCCAGCTCGCTGACGGTGTAGTCCGGGGCGTCCCAGCCAACGAAGTGACCGTAGCCGGTCTTCCAGACATACATGAGGGAGTCCGGAGGGAGGGTGCCGTTGATCTGCGGGGTGAGCCCGATACCCGGGGCTGAGGACATGAGCACAGTATAGCGGGTGATATCAGGATGGATCGCGACGGAGACCGTCCCGGTTGGCGACGCAGTGACGTTCTGCGGGAGGATTGGGGAGGTTGTGGTGCACCCGGCCGCAACGATGGCCGCGATGCATACGGCAATGATGACAAGGGTCTTTTCCTGCATACCCTCCAGTCGCTGTGCCGGATTAAATACACGGCGTTAACTGAGAAAATTTTCGCAATTATGACCGGGATTCCGGAAGATGTGGCGTGTCCTGTCCCGCGGCTGCCGCCAGTCAGCCTTCTTTTCCTTTCAGCACGATCCAGTTTTTTTCGCCGGCCTTTGCAAACCGGAGAAGGACGTATTTTCCGGCGAACCTTTTACCCTGCAGCACGACCTCGATCCGCTCGTTCGTCCATTCAAGCGTCTCGTACGTGCCCGCATCTGCGATCCTCACTTCTCCTGCACCGTACTGCCCTTCCGGGATCGTCCCCTCGAAGTTACCGTAGGAAAGAGGATGATCCTCGACTGCGATGGCGAGCCTGCGCTCACCGGGCGTCTCCGGCAGCCCCTTTGGCACCGCCCAACTCACTAAGACGCCGTCCCGCTCCAGCCGGAAGTCGAAATGGTGGTGCTTTGAAAAGTGCTCATGGAGTACGAAGCGCGGTAATGCGTCAGTCATTGTTTTTCACCCTGTACCGGTTTTTTTGCTGCCGCAATCCGGTCTTTGAGGTCCCGGGTGGCGGTGGTAATATCCGGCTGTCCAACGACTGCCGAGATCACGGCAACGCCGTCCGCCCCCGCCCCAATCACCGAAATCACGTTATCCCTGCTGATTCCCCCGATAGCGAGCACCGGGACTGAAACCGCCTTTTTCATCTCCCGCAGGACGAAAAGGCCCTGGCCGGGGCCGGCGTTGTCCTTAGATGTGGTGGAAAAGACGGGGCTCAATACCACGTAATCTGCTCCCTCCTCTTCGGCTGCGACCGCCTCCGCAACCGTCCCTGCCGAGATGCCGATGATAAACGGCCGGGGCGCGATCTGTCGTGCCACATCCACCCTCAGGTCGCCCTGCCCGAGGTGGACGCCGTCCGCCCCGCAGGCAAGCGCGACGTCCAGCCGGTCGTTCACGATAAAAAGCGTCCCGGTCGCGCTCGTGATCTCCCGGATCTCCCGGCCGGCCCGGCAGAGATCCCTCATGCTGCAACACTTGTCCCGGAGCTGGATTGCATCGGCTCCCCCGGCGCAGGCGAGCCGTGCAATCTCCGCGTGGGAATGTCCCCGTCCAAGGGTCTCATCGGTGACAACGTAGAGATCGAGTGCCATATGGTTTTCGTTCACGCAGATTTTATCCGGGCCCCGGCCCTGATGCCGGCAGGGGTGAGCGATGCCATCTCGTCAAAGAGCGCCGGTTTGAACGAACCGGGTCCCTGCGCCCGTGCCGCTGCCCGCTCCCCGGCAAGCCCGAACGCCGCAAGGGCAGTTGCCGCAGCCATCACGGTATCTTTTTCAACCGCTGCGCAGACCCCGGTGATCGAGGAGGCCATGCAGCCGGTCCCTGAGATCGTGCCCATCATCTGGTGGCCGTTTTCGACAAAGAGGACGCGTTTCCCGTCGCTGATAATGTCCGTCGCCCCGCTGGCGACAACCGTGATGCCGGTTGATTCCGCAAAGTCCCGGGCGATACTCACAATGTCACCGGCAACACCGGCCGAGTCCACGCCCCGCACTTTCGCATCGGCGCCGGCGAGCACCCCGATCTCTCCGGCGTTTCCCTTGATAATCGCAATCTCCAGTTCGTCGAGCAGGCGCCGGGCGCTCTCTGTCCGGAGCCGGGTTGCCCCCGCCCCGACCGGGTCGAGGATGACCGGGATCTTACGGGCGTTTGCCGCTTTCCCGGCAAGGATCATGCTTTCGATGATCCCCGGGTTGAGCGTCCCGATGTTGAGGACAAGCGCCCCGGCAAATCCTGCCATCTCCCCGGCCTCTTCAGGGGCATCCGCCATCACCGGCGCACCTCCGGCACAGATGGTGATATTGGCGCAGTCGTTGACGGTCACGTAGTTGGTGATGTGGTGGACGAGGGGATGCTGCTCCCTTGCCTTTGAGAAAACGTCGGAAAAGATCTGGTTGTCCATATTGTTCACCCGATGTACCGGATATAGGGCGGGACGCGTAATAAACCGTGGCAGCGCGGCAAACGGGGATATTTGAAAAATAAAAATTTGTGATTTGCCGCCCCCCTCTTGCGCCACCAGTCCCCAGTGGGGGACGGGACGCATGGCGATGCACTCGGTATTACCGGGAAGAAATTCTTTGAACATCTCTGTGTACAGGTAATACGGCATCGTCGCAACCGGGGGATGTCCGAGCGGCGGGGGCGGCAGCCCCCAAGAGCGTCACAGAGAGATCCCCATAAGGTTTACAGAATTAAAAGAGTGATTGACTTACGTCACCTTGTAAGTTCTTCGAGGGTTGCAACGAGCATGTCGCATTCCTGCCGGGTGTTGTAGAGCGCAAGGCTCGCCCGCACGGTCCCGTCGGGAATCCCCAGGCTCTCCACGAGCGGCTGGCAGCAGTGATGGCCGGACCGCACCATGATGTCCGCGGTCTCATCGAGCTGCTGGGCCACCTCGTGGGGATGGAAGCCGTCGACCGTAAAGGAGACAACCCCGATCCGGTGCTCGGGTTTCTGCGGGGCATAGACATGGATTTTAGGGTTCTTTGAGAGGCCGGTGATGAGCCGGCTCGTAAGATCGGTCTCGTACCGGTGGATCTTTTCCATCCCGATTGCCTGGAGGTAGTCCACCGCAGCGCCAAGACCGATGCCTCCCGCGATGTTGGGCGTCCCCGCCTCGTACTGCTGGTAGCCCGGTGCCGGTGTGTAACCGTCGCTGGTCACTGATTCAACCATGCCGCCGCCGAGCACGGATGGTTCGATGCAGGATTCCTTCATCCAGAGCACCCCGGTTCCCGTCGGCCCGAGCATCTTGTGGCCCGAGAAACAGTAGAAGTCGCAGCCGAGTTTTTCCACATCTACCGGCAGGTGCGGGACGGCCTGTGCCCCGTCGACGAGAAGGAGCACGCCGTGATCGTGGCAGATCTTCGCAATCTCCTGTATCGGGGTCACGACGCCGAGCACGTTTGATGCCTGCGTGACCGCCACAAGCCGGGTGGAACCGGTGATCTCCTGTTCCAGCGCAGCAAGGTCGAGCGAGTAATCCGGTGTAATGCCAATAATATCGGTGGCAACTCCCTGTTTGGAGAGATTTCTCCAGGGGAGCAGGTTCGAGTGGTGTTCGAGAATGGTTGTCGCAACCCGGTCGCCGGGCTTCCAGCTTAAGCCCTGCGCAACCATGTTCACCGATTCGGTAGTGTTTTTCGTAAAGACGGTGATCCCGTTTTTGCCGCCGATGAACTCCGCGACCTTCTCGTGGGCGTGCCAGTACCGCTGGCTCGCAATACTGGTGAGCCGGTGGACGCCCCGGCCCACGTTTGCCCGGTACCGGTGCTCGAACTCGACCATTGCTGCGATCACGGGTTCAGGAGAGAAACTGGTCGCGGCGTTGTCGAGGTAAATGATATCGCCGAGTATGGGGAAATCCCTGCGGATCGCCTCCACAGTATATCCCCCGGTCTCCTGTGCTTCCATTGCTGGTTCCATGGTTTTTTCTCCTGCTATTTCAACCGTTTCTTCCCGTCCTGCCGGCGGTTCTGCCTGCAGGGTGTAATCGTCCCGCACCGGGATCCCCCGGTCCCGGCAGAGTTCCCGCATCTTAGGCGGCAGCGCCTTCCAGCGCCAGAGCCCCCATTGTGCATATGCATCGGGGAGCCCCCGCTTTTTTGCGTACTCTGTGAGAACCGCATCCCACCGTTTTGCATAATCCGGGTGCATCACCCGTAACTCCTCATACTCGCTTTCGAGCATGGACGGGCAGACGTAGCACCCGATCCGCTCGATCCCCTGCTCGTAGAGCGGGTTCATCGCGGCCTTCTGCCACCAGAGGTACAGGAAGACTTCGAGCGCCCGCCAGTTCCGGATAGGGGAGATGTTAAGCTGGAGGGGGTTTGCCGGGTTCTGGCTGGTCTCTTCGAGCCCCGCCCGGTTCCACGATTCGTACCACCGGTTGCCCTGCACCGTGACACAGGCCCCGATCTCCGCGAGGTGGAGCTTGAGCGGCCGCAGTTTGAGGAGTTTGCAGCACCACCGGTTATCCTTCCCCGGGGGCCCGGCCTTATCGACCGCCTGCCAGAAGTCCCCGGCTTTCTCGATCACCGGGACTCCCTGCGATTTCACAAACGCGATGGTCTCGGGAAATTCGATACCGGTATCGAGGAAGAACGCCTCTGTCACCCCGGCCTTTCTCGCGAGCGTGAGCACCGCCGTACTGTCCTTGCCTCCCGAGAACGAGACGTTACACTTCGGCCGATCGTAGATGTGCTGTTTGATCATCCGGACTGATGACCGTTCGAGGTTTTTAAGATGGTACCGGTTCTGCTCCACGACCTGTTCCCAGTCCGGGTTTTTCCCGGTGCGGAGATCGACCGGTATGAGTTCCTTGACCCGGATCTGCCCGTCTTTTACCACCCCGGTCCCGAACCGGTTCCTGAACTTCACGATCACGGTGCCGTCGGGCCGGGCCTCTTTGAGCCGGAACTTCTTTCCCCCCATCCGCCCGGCCCCGCCGGGGGTATCGATACCGGTTTCGAGATCGACGATTCCCCTGGTCACGTGCTTGAGGATATAGGGCAGTGCCTCGGGGGCGATATCGAGCGAGAATTTACGTGTCACGGGGTCGAAGGTGAGCCATCCGAACCGGTGCCCGTGGGCGATCACGAGATCGGCCCGGTCCACCCCGCCGGTCTTGTTGAGGAGGAGAACGGACGGGATCGGGACATTGCCGAACTGTTCGTGGACGAGGTTTTTAATGAGTGCCATATCCGCGGAAAGCGCCGGGCGTACATCGTAGGGCTGGAGGAGTTCGATCTCCCGCCCGTTTGCGCCGCAGGAGCAGGTCCTGCCGATCAGCGGGACGTTGCACTGGTCGCACCAGTAGAGGTATTTTTTTACCGGCGGCTCGTGTATCACACTCACATGATTTGAGCGCAGGGGAGATAAGAGGAACGCTTCAGGAACTCCCGTGACGGTGGCGGCAGTCCGGCCCCGCTGGATCTGCAGCAGGAGGCCGGATGTGCAGCCACTCGTAGAATACGTCCATGCCCGGTTCTTTCCCGAGAAATCCTGAAAGGAGCACCGTCCCGTCCTGCATGTTCCCCTGTTCGAGAATCCAGTGCCGGTACGCGGCACCGGTGTCGGGATTGAAAAGCCCGTCTTGTTTGAACCGGGCAAAAATGTTTAAGGCATAGACCTCGGCCCAGAGGTAACTGTAATACCCGGCATCGTACCCGCCCATGAAATGCCCGATGGTCGCGGGTTCGTGCCCTCCTTCGAGCGGCGGGATGCCCATCAGCTCACGGTAGGTCCGGTTAGCAATAGCCGTGACATCAACCGGCCCGTCGGCAGTGTGGAAGGCCATATCTTCGGTCGAGATGACAAGCATCCGGGTATACTTCAGGCCGGCATCGAGGTCGCGGGCGGCGATGATCCGGTCGCGGAGCGGTGCCGGGAGTTTTTCCGTTGGGTTTGCATAGTTCCCGGATATGGCATCAAGCACTGCCGGTTCCCAGACCCAGTTTTCGAGCGCCTGCGACGGGGTCTCGACAAAGTCCCATTCGACACTCGACCCGGAGAGGCTCGCAAAAGGGGCACGGGTCAGGCTGCCGTGGAGGGCGTGGCCGAACTCGTGAAAGAGCCCCTCGACATCATCGTGGGTTAAAAGCGAGGGGATATCCCCCGATGGCGCCCGGAAGTTGCCGACAATGGCAGTGACCGGGACCGTGTACTCCGCTCCCTTTGCCCTGCCCGATATCAGGGGTACCATCATCATGTGCCCGTACTTCCCGTCGCGGGGGAACATATCGAAGTAGATACACGCGAGCGTCCGGTCGTCCGCGGCGTTGATGACCCGACAGAGTTTCACGCCCGGGGCCCAGACTTCGGCATCCGTCACTTCGGCAAACCGGACCCCGAAGAGCGGGCCGAAGCAGTCAAACATGCCCTGCACGACCCGTTCGAACGGGAAGTACTTCCGGATCTCTTCATCGTCAAGCGCAAACTTCCGCTTCCGTTCCTGTTCGGTAAGATACGCAAGATCCCACGGCTCGATGCGGTCTGCTCCCGGTTCCCGTTCCTTCTTGAGGGTAAGCAGCGTGGCGAGGTCATGCCGGATCTTCTCCTTTAACGGCGCCTTTAACCCGTCGAGAAAGGCAAGCACAGTTGTGGTGCTTTTTGCCATCCGGCCGTCAAGCCGGTAATCCGCCCAGCTCGCGTAGCCCAGCTCCTTTGCGCACTGCCGGCGTACCTCTATCGCCCCGGTCAGGAGCCGGGTGTTTGCCTCCGCCTGCCGGTTGACAAATGCGGAGTACAACCGTTTCCTTGTCCCGGCGTTGTTCGCGTTCTGCATCACCGGGATGTAATCCGGGTACTTGGTGGTGACCCGGTACTGGCCGCTTTCTGTCCGTGCAAAAGTGGCAAGCGCTTCTTTGGGAACACCATCGAGTTCTGTCGCGGAGAAATCAACGGAACTCGTATCGTTGTTGAGGTTTGCCGTAAACTCAACTTCGAGTTTTGTGAGTTGCTCTTTTTTGGCACGGACGATCGCGAGCCGGTCGTCGGGCAGGGCAAGGCCGTTCTTTTTGAACTGCCGGAGAGTTTCTGAGAGGAGCCGGGACTCTTCCGGTGTCCGGGGGGTGGCGGTTTTTACCGCGTCATAGAGGTCCCGGCGGGTAAAGACGCTGACCACAAACATCCCTGCCTTTTCCTCGCATGCCGAACCTTCCGCAGCAATTTTGGGGTCAGGGTACACGTAGCCCATGAGGGTCAGGGGCAGGGTCGCGTCGCCGAAGTCCGCCATGGCGGTCTCGAACGCAAGCAGCGTGGTATCGGTGGATCTCTTTTCCGGGGGCAGGGCAGCAATCCGGTCAAGCGACGCGGTTGCGGTGCTGACGGCGGCATCGCACAGGGCCGTGATCTCGCCGGGCCGGTACCGGGATTTTATCGGGGATGCTGAAACAGGGGATATCATGGAACACGCTCAGGAACAGGAGAGTGGGTAAACCTGCCTTGTACTGGGATGCAGAATGGTAAAAGAGATGGTTTGTGGTCAGGTACTTTCAGGTGCCGGCCTCTGCAAGGGCAGTGCGGATCTGTCCCTTGACTTCGTCAGGGATATTGAGCCCGTCCAGTGCCCGCAGGAGAAGAAGCCGGGCCATCTGCTGGCCACCGGGAGTTGAGAGATAGGAATCGATCGCCTCTTTCCCTTGGGGGGAGGAGAGGAACTTACGTATGGCCTCCTGCCCGTTGGGGGAAGCAAGGTATCCTGCGACCATTCCCTGTATACCGTCCATTGCGCCCATCTGGTGTCACCGTACGAATACAAATACTGGAGCAGAAGACCAGATAAATACACCAGAAATTATCCCCTCCGGGTGGGAGACAGGGAAAACGCTTACCAGCCTCTGCTGTACTCGCCGGCGCAGGGGATGCAGACAATCTTCCCGTTTTTGACCCGGGCCCGGTGCTCGGCCACCATCTCGCCGCAGATGGCGCATTGCACCGACCCGGAGATCCGAGCCCGCTCGGGAATTTCGGATCGTGCCTCTTTCTCGATAAACAGTTCGCAAAACGGGATGGTGAGGATCTTTTCGATGATCGCCGCCTGCCGTCCCTCAAACTCTTTTTCCTCGGCTGGGGTCGCCTTCCCGCTCTGCACCTTTTTCCGCAGTGCGGCGGCCCCGGGATCGAGCCGTTCGGTGAGCGGTTCAGGGCGCTGGACAAGCCGGATCGCGGTCCCGGTCTTCCGGTTGATGAACGTGTACGCGTGCTTGCCGATGTCCCGCATAATCAGGTTGCCCTTCCCCACCGAACAGCCGGCAATGGCCTGCACGGCATCGACTCCGCAGGCATCGTTCTCGACAATGGCGACCAGATCCTCGTCCGCTGATCGCTCTGCGCCAAGACGTTTCATGGCGTACTCTGCCGCACGGTAGCCGAGTGCAAGGCCGGGGCAGGTGTGCCCGTGGAAGGCGACGGCGTCCTCGTAGGAATGGAATGACCGGGTCATGATCTTCACGAAATCTCTTGCCGGTAAGACTGTAAAACCGTTTCGTCCGCGAATATCACGGTCATCCGGCTGTACAGGTACACTTTTCTGACACTAAGGTATATACGAACCGGGCGCAGAGGGAAAGATTGGTGTAATATACCATGGTCAAACTAACCGCAGAGATGAAAGAAGCCTTCCTCAAAATGAAGATCTTCCCGGTTGCGACCGCAGCAAAAGACGGCACGCCAAACGTAGTTCCCATCGGGATCGTCGAACTCATCAGCGATGACACGATCTGGATCACGGACAATTTCATGAACAAGTCGCTTGAAAACCTCAAATCGAACCCGAAGATCGCGATCTACATCTGGGGCCCCGAGATCAAGGGCTGCTTCCAGATCAAGGGCCACGTCACCATCAAGACGAGCGGCAAGGAGTACGATGAGATGAAGGCAAAGATCAACAAGAAAAACCCTGCCCTTCCTGCACGGTCGCTCCTTATTGTGAAAATTACCGACGTCTTCGAGTGCAAGCCCGGGGCGACCGCCGGGGCAAAATTAGTTTAACTTTTTTTAACACGATTAGATCTGTTTTCCTGCACGAGGGGAACGAGCAGGTATCTGCATGAAAAAAGATCATGTCTCAAACTGCTGCACCGCGTCCGGTAAACAGTGTGCCACGCCCCGGATTCCCGAGACGGTCACGGTCATAAGGATCGCATCGATTACCTCTTCCCGGGTCGCACCTGCTGCCTTTGCCATGGGGATGTGGGCCTTTACCGCCGTGTCGTCCCCCATCGCCGCTTTCATCGCGATGTAGATGAGCTGCTTGGTCTTCGCGTCGAGCGCCGGCCGTTTGACGACTGCCATGATCAGGTTGTTGAACGCTGCCGCGACCTCGGGGGCCTCATCACTGAAGAGTTCCATCGTGTTTTTTGCCATAGATTCTGCCTCAAAAGAGTGGTTGGGTCGGGTATCTGATATACTCTTTTTTAAGGGACACCCCGCACACATACCGTTAACCTCACATCATGGGGCGTTGAAGATCAGAAACAGGAATCTGTATGGATCTTGCCGGGGAACTCAAAGCCTGTGTACTCCTGCGCGGGGCGGATTATTTCGGGATCGCGGATCTTGCGTCCGCACATGCATTCATCCTTGAACAGGGCGGGGAGCGGATCGCACGGTACCCGCGTGCAGTTACTATCGGCATCGCGCTCCAGGATTCCCTGGCAAACCTCCTGCCCGAACGGGAGGATTATGCGGCTGCGATGCTGTACCGGCATAACAGTTACGATGTCGTGAACCTGGCGCTCGACCAGATCGCTCTCGCGGTGGCAAATGTGATCCAGAGGGCAGGGTACGGGGCGCTTCCCATCCCGGCCTCCAAACGGTCGAACGATGAGAAGATCGCCGGGGTCTTTTCCCAGAAACTGGCCGCACACCTGGCCGGCCTCGGCTGGATCGGCAAAAGCTGCCTCCTTGTCACTCCCGATCACGGCCCCCGGGTCCGGTGGGTGACGGTGCTGACCGACGCCCCGCTCGCACCGACCGGTACTCCTATGAAAGAACGGTGCGGCAAATGTACGCAGTGCGCCGATGCCTGCCCGAAAAAGGCATTCACCGGCCGGGCATTCCGCGAGGACGAGCCCCGGGAGGCCCGGTTCGATGCAGTGGCATGCGACCAGTACTTCCGGGAGATGGAGAACGTCCGGGGCATTGCCGTCTGCGGGATGTGCCTGTATATCTGTCCGTACGGCAGGAAAGCCCGGGTCCCGGATGAGGTCGGGCACAAAAGACATGAAAAGAGTGGAGCAGGGGACCCGGTGAAGAATACCCTGACACCGACAGAATAACCCGGGTTTAATTGCATTTTTTAAGACCTGCAGCGAGGTCGTCGGTGAAATCCCGAGACATGGTGGATCCGATACACCAGCAGACCGCTGATATGGGAATGTTTATATTACAAAAAGTAAAATAAACTATACAAGGTGTGGGGCTAACATGCCACATCTGCACACAATCAGGGAGAATTACCTTATGAAAACATTTACTTCAATGGCAGGGAGCCTCGGGGTGCTCCTGCTCGTCCTTGCTGTTCTCGGGCTCGGTATCAGCACGGTCAGTGCGGCGGCAGGCACGTCGTCATCGGGCACCATAACCACCCTGCACGGCCATGGTCCGGGGCATCATTTCACCTCGAACAGCACCCGGCAGCACACCTTTTTGGGAACCAACATGACGACAGCAGGTGCGTGGTCTGCGGCGCATCCCGGAGCCAAAGGACAGTCCGGCAATATGACCCATGAGAAAAACGGCCAGGGTTTTGCAATAAATGCGACGATGCAGCAGGCTCACATCCAATCATTTATTACCGGGCTCCAGAGCAAGGGTGTTGATGTAAGCGCGGTACAGACTGCGCTCGCGAACAATGACACGGCGACCGTAAAGTCGTGGATCACATCGTATATGGAAGCGCACAAAGGAACATTTGGCAACACTACCCATACGCAGAAAGGTCAGGGGTTTACGGTCAATGCCACCGCCCGGCAGGCGCATCTCCAGTCTTTTGTCACCCAGCTCCAGAACAAGGGAGTTGACGTAAGTACGGTACAGACCGCGCTCGCGAACAATGACACAGCGACCGTAAAGTCGTGGCTCACTTCGTATTTTGCCTCTCACCCGGGTGCATATACCAATTCTACCCGGTCGCAGGGACACCAGTGGAACAAGACCGCCACTGAGTCGTCATAAGGGATCAATCCACCCCAGTCATCTTTTTTTCCGTCAGTCATTCGGGACCTGCACCGTACCTGTGCCCAGTTCCCTTCTCTCCACATGGTATACCTGACAATGGGGCTGGCACGCACACTCATCCCGGAGTTACAACCCGCGCCTCTGGCCGGGGCGGATCTCATGGTATCAAATGACGTGGGAGCAGGCCGGGACCTGCCGGGAACTACATCTTAAAAAAGCAGGCACTCTAGGATCGGGATCGTTGCAAGACAGAGGAGCGTGGAGAGGAAGACGCCCTGCGAGGCAAGCGTCGAGTCCACCTTGTACTCTTCTGAGAGCAGCACCGAATTTGCCGCAACCGGCATCGCGATCAGGAGCACGGCGACGCCAAGCAGGAGTTTGTCGGCAACAAAAGGCGAGAGCACGACAAATGCGATGACCGGGAAGATGACCAGCCGGAGAGCGGTCATCAGGTGCACCCTCCAGTCTCCCGCCAGCTGTGTGGTGGGCAGGGTTGCGAGCAGTGCACCCACCACGAGCATCGCAAGCGGTGTTGTCGCTGATCCGATCAGTTCAAGCCCGGTCTCAACCGGGGCTGGAAGCATGTATCCAGCGAGGAAAAGGGCAAGGCCGGCAAAGGCTGCCACAAGGCCCGGTGAGATCATGACCCTCGGGTCGAGTTTCCCGGGCCGCCCCCGGGCAAGCAGCCAGACGCCCATGGTAAAGACGAGGAAGTTGAAGGGCAGGTTAAACAGGATCACGTAGAAAAGCGAGCCGGGACCGAGAACTGCCGATGCCACCGGGATCCCCATGAACATGGTATTGGGGAAGACCAGCATGAACTGGAAAACCCCTTTTTCGGCCGGGGTGGAGGGAAGAAAGTGGCAGATAAGGATACTTATCAGGAATGCTGCCGCGTAGTAGGCACCGGCGACCATAAGCATGCTGTCAACGATACCCATGGTCTTTGCAGTGTCCGGCACCTGCATGCTGCTGATGGTGATTGCCGGCAGCGCGATGTTGACGAGGATATGGGAGATAAGATGAACGCGGTCACCGTTGAGGATGCCGTACTTGCGGGCGGCAAACCCGAACCCGATGATGATAAAGAGGGAGAAGATTGCGATAAAAATGGTAATAAGTTCCATGGCAGTCTCCCGCAATCATTCAGGATGATGATCGTTGTCTGTCTGCACCTAGGGGCCCGCGTTCAGGTGACGGCCTGCGTGCGTGGCCTCTTTATCTTTTTAAGAAGGCCGACCCGGAAATACTTCCGGCATGTACTGGCGGGAGTGTTGATCTGAATCGGACATATAGATTAGGAAAGAGTCAAAAACCGTGGCCGGATGGTCCCACCGATCTCCCTGAATACTGTTCTCCGGGGGTCCGTGGTTTTGTTATACTGGCCTCCCTTGCAGCCGGTTCAACCCAAAGGAGCAGGACATGTCATTGAGCAACGGTGCCGGTCCAAAAAAGGGACACTATCCCGTTCCCCTCCCACGACAAGATTATGCTGCCGCCATCCTGTCGTAAAAGAATGCCGCGGCTACGGCTCCGATGATCGGGCCGATGACATAGATCGGGAAATATCCCCAGAGATTTGCGCCGCCGATCAGGCCGTCCATCACATACGGTCCGAAAGTCCGGGCCGGGTTGAGCGACCCACCGGTAATGTTACCGGCCATCGTGATCAACCCGGCAACCGTAAGCCCGATGACAAGGCCGGCAATGCCTGGCGTGGCACGCGGGTCCACCGCGACGCCCATGATAGCGAGCATCAGGACAAATGTCGCGATCGCTTCGACAAGGATCGCCTGCCCGTACCCGATTCCCGGGAACGGCGAAGTGGCCCCGAGCCCGCCGATCGTGACCGCAGATGCCCCGAGAGTCAGGAACAGGAGCAGGCTCCCTGCGACTGCCCCGATGCACTGCGAGACCACATACCCCGCTGAATCGACAGACGGAAACCGTTTTGTTGCCCACAGGGCGATGGTCACCGCCGGGTTGATATGGGCACCCGAGACCCGGCCGAGCGTGTAGATCACGGCGGAAATAATGATCCCGAACACGAGGCCGATCGCGAGCCAGTCGCCAAGCCCCCCTAGTTCCCCGATCCCGACGTTAAATGGGGTTGCAGATTTTGTACCGGCCGCAAGCAGCAGTGTGATCACGGCGGCTCCCGTACCGAAATAGACCAAGAGGAACGTCCCGACCCCTTCCGCGAGACAACGGGAGGAGAGAGACGCCATCACGTACCCTCTCCGTACGCAGCACTGCAGTCCGGGCAGAGCATCCGTGGCATCTTTTTGGGCAGCTTACGGGAGGGGAGGGGGTATCCGCCCTCCCAGACGTCGATCTCTTTCCGGATGGTATGCTTCATGCAGGTTCCCATGCCGCAGACGATGCAGACAGCAACCGCGTCTGCATCCTTTCCCTCCTTTGCACACACGTAGCACTTCATCTTTCTTCACTTCCTCTCTTTCCCGACTGGATGCATTAAACTGCTTCCTTCCACTGGCAGGAGCAGTGCCGGAAGTCCATGAGGGCGGCGGATGCACAATCCTTGCAGATCCGGGCAGGGGCCGCGGCGACGGTCTTGTTGAGCGCGATGATGTTTGTCATCAGGGTCGCGGTGACCGGTTCACTCGTTAAGAGGCACGGGTAGTCGGCAAGGCGCATCATCGCCGAGAACCGCACGGTCATCGCACAGGCAGGGTATGCGTACCGCTGCGGGTTGGCGATTACATCATTCTTTAAGATCGGCGCAAGGTTCACGTCAAACCCGCCGACCTTGGGGGTAAGGGGCCCAGGAGTTCCGGCCTGCATACGGCGGGCCTTGTCTACCAGTTTCCAGCCCCGGTACACCATGTCCATGAAGTCGCAGTTATGCAGTTCGACGGCGGCACCCCGCTTGGGGTACAGCTGGACATAGTTGTGGTATCTTTTTGTGAGCATGTCCACGACCATGATCGCGTTGAACCCGTCGAGTTCGAGCAGGTACTCGGCGGCACTCGCGGAGGACCCGGTCGCAAGTGCGAGGACTTCGTTCTCGGTTTTGATTTTCGGCGCCGCGGCGTGGAGCGTCTTGTCCATCACTTCGGTCACCGCTTCAATCACCGCCATGATTACGTCGTCCTTGCACATGTTGTACGTGGACTGGGAGATGTGGTGGGCGATATCGCCGACACAGTAGGCGGGCACAGTCACGATGTTCCCGTAGTGGACATCATCGTCAATAGCGGCCTTTACCGCCCCTGCCATCTTCGTGCGGTAATTTTTCATATACTTCCGACAGTCAAACGAGGACTGGCCGACGCTGTCCATAAGTTTTGCCTGGGCCGCAACCGGTGTCTCGTAGATAGACTGAATCATCGAGACCTCTTTTTTGACCGCATCGGCAAGGGTCGCGCCGCCCTCAACTGCGTGGGCAAAGACATCCCCGATGCCGTACGAAGTGTTCATGCCCCACGATTTTGCCGCGAGGATTGCCTGTTTGTGGGCAACCGGGATCTTTGTTGTTTTGAGGATCTGGTTAACAATATTGCTGCTGCTGCCCGGGATCAGGGCAAAATCCACAACGCAGGTCGGGCCGTAGAACCCCGCGTAGCGCCGGGCCGATTCCTTTCCGATCAGGGCTTCTGCCTTCCCGACGGCCTTAACAAACATGTCCACGCTCTTTTTGAATGCAGGATCCTCATCGTAGAGAATCTCCATGATGACCGGTGTCTGGTAGTGCTCGACAAATGGGTCGTCCTCGGGCCGGATGGTGGTGGTGAGGCTCTTTAAGATGGTATAGTGGGCGTTGACCGAGTCCTTGTGCAGGGCAAAGACCGCTTTGCTCTGGGCCCCTGCCGGTTTCATGCCCTTTACAGCATCGACGTAATCTTTCGTGTCGTCAATGACAAATTTCTGTCCACGTTTCTTTTTGATCTGGTTCACGTCGGCGTGCTGGGCAGCCATCGCTTCGGTGATCATTTTTTTTACGATCTCCTGCATACGTCTTAACTCCCTGGCACCGCACACGAAGGGGTGCCTGTAAGGGAAGGATGGTGCGATCAGCTATAATATCTTTCAGTCCGGCTGTATCAAGGCGTCAGCCGGTAGTATTCTCGGGATTTCGGGGAATCCGGCCTGCACCACGTCAAAAAGATGTCCGTCGGACCTGATGCAGGGATCTCCGATGGGTTCAGGGGGGTTGGCGGCGCCGGGTTATTTCCCGAAATATGCTGCAACCTCTTTGAGATGCTTCTGTATCGGGAGACCCTGGGGGCACTTTTCCTCGCACTCGCCACACGCAAGGCAGCAGGAGGCAAACGCGGGAATGCCGCCGAATATGCCGCCAAGGGCCCAGGCATAGATCCCCCCTGAATGCTCCTTTGCGTCGTAAATATGCGCCTGGTTGTAGAACTCAAAGCACCCGGGGATATTCACGCCGTTTTTGCAGGGCATGCAGTAGTTGCACCCGGTGCAGGGGATCTTTATCCGCGAGGCCAGTTCATCCCTGACATTTCCGATGATCGCAAGATCTTCGCGGGAGAGCGAGCCGGGCAGTCCCTTCTGTGCGTACGCGATGTTCTCTCTCGCCTGCTCCATGGTCGACATGCCGGAGAGGACAACCGTGACCGCAGGGTGGTTCCAGACCCAGCGAAGGCCCCATTCTGCCGGGGTACGCCGGACGTTCGCACGGTCGAAGATCTCCCGGACCCCGGGTACGTCATTTGCCAGGAGGCCGCCCCGGAGCGGCTCCATTACGACGATGCCGATATCCCGTTCTGCCGCGTAATCCAGTCCCTCGGTACCTGCCTGGTACTTCTCGTCCATGAAGTTGTACTGGATCTGGGCAAAGGTCCAGTCGTATGAATCAGTGATCTCCTTAAAGAGCGGGAGGGTATCATGGAACGAGAATGCGGGGTACCGGATCCGGCCGTCTGCTATGGCATCGTCAAGGAATTCGAGGACCCCGAGTCGGGCGGTGTTCTCCCAAGTTGCCTGATTGAGCCCGTGGACAAGGTAAAAATCGATGTGATCTGTGGCGAGCCGCCCAAGCTGCTCGTCAAGGTACCGGTCCATGTCCTCCCTTTTTGTGATAAGCCAGCTCGGGAGCTTGGTAGCAAGCTGCACTTTCTCCCGGTAGCCGTCACGAAGTGCCCTTCCAACGACCGGCTCGCTCTCTCCGTCATGGTACGGGTATGCGGTATCGATGTAGTTGACCCCGTGGTCAATCGCGTACCGTATCATCTTTGTTGCCTGTGGTTCATCGATCTGCCGGTCTTTTTGCACCGGCAGGCGCATGCACCCGAACCCGAGGATCGAGAGATCCATGGGTGCCCTCGGAAATTTCCTGTACAGCATCGATATCTCTCCTGAACGATTGTCCGTATATCCCGGTAAGATGCGGGGGTATGAATGCTTTTCCGGCTTTTTTTCTCCGCCCGTCAGATTCCTTTTTTGAGGCTGCAGGCAAGGTGAAGCGAGCTGTGTACCATATCGGTGAGGTCCTCCTGCGTGTACTGGTTTTTCTGAATCTGTTCCCAGTCCCGTGTGGTATCCTCGTTGTTTTCCCCGACCCACGAGGCGATCGAGACCTCGGGGCTGTGGAAGCCCAGCCAGGCAAAGAAATTCAAAAGGTTCCCCGCCACGTGCTGCATCCCGTCTACGTGTCCGATGATGATGAGTGCCACGACCTTGTTTTTGATCATCCGGTTGCCGAACCACGAGTACTGGTTCTCGATGCAGTTCATCCGCTCGACAAACTTCTGGATGAGTGCCGAGTGGTTGTTCCACCGGATGGGGGTGGCGAGAAAGAGGACATCGCAGTCGAGGACTGCCGTGTACACGGTATCCATCTCGTCGTCCTCGTACTTCATCGTGGACTGGCAGGGATAGGTGCAGTACTCGGGGTTCTCCGAGTAGTTGCCCTCACAGTCATAGATCTTCAGGTCCTTGAGCCTGATGAACTTCGTTTCACACCCGAGACTCTTGCACCGGTCGAGCGCCTCAAGGAGCAACCGTTCGGACTTGGACATGCCCGGTTCCTGTCTGCTCGATCCGGAGATCCCGAGCACCCGGGTGCCCTTCACGTTCGCGGGGTCAGGTGCGGTGATCGCGCCGACGCCGAATTTCCGTCCGACCATGGGAGATGGCATACGGTAGTGTAGGTCGGGGAATTAATATGGGTTTATCCTTTTGGGACGGATGTGTTATGCCAGATTCTTCCGGGCTAGCCGTACCCCCATCCCATAAGCCTTTTTGCAGTCCTCCGGGAAAACGGTCTTTTTGCGCTCTGCTTTTTTCTTTGCGTCAAACATCGTGCAGAGCACCTTTGAATAGTCCTTAAACTGGTACGTATCGTACGCACAGAGGTGCTCCGAGTATCCAAAGAGCGAGGAGAGGACGTTTTCGTTCGTGGCAAAGCGCAGGGTATAGCCGTATTCCTTAACCATATTCTCAGGGATATTCATGGTGTAGATGAACCCTGTCGGGATCTTCCGGGGGAACAGGGTGTCGTGCGGCAGGGTGTAGGTCAGGTACGGAAACATCAGCCGTTCCAGAAATGACCGCATCATACCGGTATCGGTCCCGAAATAGATCGGCGACCCGAGAATGATCGCGTCTGCATCCTTCTCGATTTTTTCAAGCAGGGGAGTGATGCCGTCTTTTACCGCACATCTCCCGTAACTCTTCCCACCGAGCGTTTTGCAGGCAAAGCAGCTGGTGCATCCCGTATACTCACGATCGTACAGGTGGACAAGCTCGGTTTCTGCCCCCTCCGATTCCGTCCCCTTAAGGGCGTGTTCCAGAAGCGTTGCCGTATTCCCGTGTTTTCGCGGGCTTCCGTTGATGCCGATAACATACATGATTTACACTCCTTTTCTGTCCCCATCGACCGGCCCATACATTCGGGACCCGATCAGGGATATATGGCGAGATCAGAATGCATTCTCCTCCAGGAATTCTATGACCTCACCGTTCGGTCCATAGACAAGGGCATTCTTTACCTGTACCGGGGGATGGCCCAGTTCAAGGGTCACCGGAGGGACGCAGGAACGGCAGCCAAACGACAGCGCTTCATGGTATGCCTGTTCTGCATCGTTCACGATCATGGCAAAATGCAGCAGGGCACCTCCGACCGGTTCTTCCCCCGGTTTTCTCTTCCGTCCCTCCGATGCGACATCTGCATCGCGATCGAAGATCTCAATAAATCCGTTTCCATCGCTGGTCACGAGCATCGCGACCTGTCGGATATTCCGGTCGGGGCCCGACCAGGTGTGCCTCACGGTGCAGTTGAGCACTGTCGTGTAGAACCTGACCGAATCTTCGAAATTTTCTGCCCGGATGGCAATATGATGGATGCCCCTGACATTCTTCGCATTCACCAACTCTTTACCCCTCCTGTGTAGTATGACTGGTTGTTGGTACCGGCACTACAAATAGGGAGTAGTGCTTCGTTCAGGACATACTTCCCGGGAGGATACCATGGCAGCGAGATACCTGTATGCACTATCTCCTGTACGTGAGCGCTGCCGCGGCAAAGCAGCAGAGCCCACCGGCATACATCGCGTTCCCGAAAATGGCCGGGAGTACCGCGGCCCCTGCATCAAGGATGGCACCGGTGTACCCGAGGTGGTCGAGCTGGAGGACCAGAAGAATGCTTCCCGCGGAGATGCCGAGCATGATACCGAGGTCCTGCAGGGTCACAAGAATGCTCGACGCGATCCCTGACTTGTCGGCCGGGAGGGCGCCCATGATCTCGATCACGTTGGGGCCCTGGAAGACCGACCGGAAGAGCCCGGCAAGGATGAGCGCGACCACGATTAAGGGGACATCCTGCGTGGCAAACCCGTAGCCGCACAAGAAGAACGCACCTCCCATCCCCGCGACACCAACTGCCGGGTAGTTCGTCGAGGGAAGTGTGTCGTATGCCCACCCGAAGACCGGAGCGCTTGCGATCATGGCAACCGGCATGACAAATGCCATGAATCCCACCTGCGTGGGCTTCCATCCCATGACTCCTTCGAAGTAGAACGGCAGGATGATGAGAAGGATGAAGGTCGCGACAAAGTAGAGGATGAGACTTGCGGAGGGGAGAACAAAGCGCCGGTCCGAGAAGAGGGAGAGGTCAACGAGCGGGGAGGAAGCGGCACGCTCCCGGGCCACAAAAGCAGCGAGTGCGGCACAGGAAAAAACCGCGTACCCGGTGAGATACATCACGTTTACCGGGGGATTTGCGAGCTCGTTCAAGGCGAGGGCAAGGCCGGCCATCAGCACGATGAGCAGCATGATGCCGGGCCAGTCGAGCCGGGCAATGCTCCCGCCGGTATCCCCCAGCCTGAGGTAGCGGAGGGTCGGGACAAGCAGGACAAGACCGATGGGGACATTGACAAAGAAGATGAACGGCCAGCCGAAGGCTTCGACAAGGATGCCCCCGAGCGCCGGCCCGATGATGAGGCCAAGGCCGATGGTTGCGGTCACGTATCCGAGCGCCTTTCCCCGCTCGTGGAGGGGGAAGACCTGCATGATGATCGCCATGGAAATGGACATGAGCATCGCCGCCCCGATCCCCTGGACGATACGGGAGGCAATAAGCACCGGGAGCGAGCCGGCAATCCCGCAGGCAGCGGAGCTTGCCACAAAGAGGAGGAGGCCGAAAATGAAGAGCCGGGACTTGCCCAGTGCCGGGGAGAGCGTACCGAAGATGAGCACGGTGGCGATGATCGTGATGATATATGCGGTCGCGATCCACTGGGACTGGCCGAGCGGGACGTGAAAGGCGCTCGTAATGGTCGGGAGCGCGATGGCCACGATGTTGTTGTCAAGCACCGCCATGAACTGGCCGACAAGTACGACCAGCAGGATGATGCCGCGGTGGGCGTAGGCAAAGTCTGCCGGGGTTGTCCGGTCACCGTGTTCTGTCATGGTTATCTCCGTGAAAAACGGTCTGGTGTTTATCCCTGTCGCATGACCTTTTAGTCCGGTCGCGCCTTGCGCAGCCGGGCGGGCGCATTGGCGAGGTACAGGGGTTTTTTCCCGGCCGCGTACCGCTTCATGTTCTCCGCGAACGCCCGGGCAATGCCCTCGTACGACACATCAGTGACGCCGGCGATATGGGGGGTGGCGATCACGTTCTCTGAGAAGAGCGGGTGGCTCATGTCCACCGGCTCCTCCCAGAAGACATCAAGGCCGGCGCCGGCTACCTGCCCGCTTCTTAACGCGGCAAGCAGGGAGTCAGGGTCGAGGAGGCCGCCCCGGGCCACGTTTATGAGATACACCCCGGGTTTCATGGCCGCGATTGCTGCTGTGCCGATGAGGTGGAACCGGTCCGGGGTGTAGTTGATGCAAAGCGCGACATAGTCAGCCTCCGCAAGGGCGGCGGGGAGCTCGGCAAGGGAGTATGCATGAGCGATCTCCACGCCGGGCACCATTCGGGCGGGGTGGTCATCCACGGTTGTGATCCGGACGCCAAAGCCCGCGAGCCGCCGGGCGAGTTCTCTTCCGACCCCGCCGAGGCCCACGATGCAGACGTTTTTCCCCATAAGCGCCTGGCCGGTGGGGGACCCCCACGGGAGCTGCCGACCCTGCTCCCGGGCACCCGCGATCCGGTTCCATTTCCGGGAGAGCATGAGCAGGAGAAGGATCGCGTGCTCGGCAACTGAGGCAGCGTTGCCGGACTCTTCGCTCGGGATCCTCGCGACCATGACACCGTTTTTTGTTGCCGCCCCGATGTCCACGCTTTCCAGGCCCACGCCGAACTGTTGAATAAGCCCAAACGTGCCCTTCCTGATGAGCTCCTCGTCCACCCGGTTCACGGTCGGCACGACCACGTCCGCCTCCGCGATGTGCGGGCCGAGCTGGTCGGGGGGGAAGGCAAGAATCTTGTCATCTGGGAGAAGTGTGGTAAGCTGCCTCCGGGCCTCGGGGAACCCCTCGCCGCAGAACAGGATCTTCATATGTATTTCCGGTAGGTATTCCCGGGTGATCAGGCCATCGGTCCGAGCAGACACAGACGGGTATCTCCGGCACCCGGGCAGGGCTTACTGCGTGCGTTGACGGTATCCATGACCCTCATGCAGACGTCCGAAGCGCGGCAATGAGTCTCTGCTCATCACCGCCCGTCTCGTATTGGTCAGCCGCCAGCGTCCGGGCCGAAACCAGCGCCGAGAGCCGGGGGTCGAGTTTTTCTGCCTGTGCGTACTCGTCAAGCGCTTTCCGGTAGGAGTCCAAGGAATCGAGGAAGACTGCATGCTGTTCTTGGTATTGTGTGACGGCGAGCATGAGGCAGGCATCCCCATCCCGCAGCATGATCTGTGTGTTCTTTGGCTGGATCGAAAGAGCGGTATCGTAATACGAGATCGCCCCGGGGTAATCCCCGTTCCAGTAGGAGAAATCCCCCATCCGGACCAGGATGTCCGGGTCATTGGGGTTCGAGGAGAGCAGCTGCTGGTAGATCTGCTCGGCATTCTCTGTCTGCCCGGTGTGTATCAGGGCCTCGGCTTTCTTTTTTAACAGGACGGAATCGCCCGGATTTGCGGCCAAAGCATTGTCATACAGGGTGAGGGCCATCCCGGACTGGTTTACCAGCATGAACACATCTCCCGCAGTGGCCTGGCCCTCCTTCACGATACCTGTCAGTGTTACTCCCGGGGCAAGAAGCTGGAGGACAAAGACGATCCCGGCAATGATCGCTAGTGCCAGCAGGAGGATCCATTTTGTTTGCATGGTTTGTTCACGTTTCCCTGGCAGGGAAATGCAGCATATGTATCTATCCTCATCTCACCGTTCATGGGTAATTAACCAGACGCTCTTTGCTTGGAGGAAGCAAAAAAAGAACGAGTCATGAAGTGAAGATTCCGGAAAAGAGGGCATTGCTCCATCCATTGCTCCATCAATCGTACTCCTTAAACAGCGCCGGGTTCTGCCTGCGGATCCACCATCTGCGGGCAAATAATCCACCGACCGCAACAATCACAACCCCTCCGGTACCGGCAATCACGGCGATGACCGAAATACCGGATGAACCGGCAGGACCTGCACCCGATGCAGGAATCGCCGTAGTCTGTATCATCGCAGGTCGTGGAGCTGATAATGAGGTGGGGATAGTCGTGGGTGCCGGGGAAGTTGTCGTGTCTGGTATCCCGGTCGCCGCCGGGGTCGTAGTCACTATACTGGTATTCACGGTCGTCGTATTCACCCGGGTCGCGATACCAAAGTACGAGAAGCCCGGCGTCATTGCGATGAAATAATACGTATCCCCGGACTGGTGGTCGAACATGGTGGCGAGTTCTGACCATTGGCCATCGTGATTGCGCATGAGTAAGATATCATAAGGAGTCACGTCGTGCTGCGAGAGCCAGCGCCCTGTTACCGCAAAGGTGATGGTCCCCTGGCTTATTGCGGATGGGTTTACCCCGACCAGTTCGATCGATGCAATGTGGGCGGTCTGACGGCCGGCGATCCGGGATGTGTCAATCGTCGTGGCGTCCGCCACAGTAATCACGGTTGAACCAAGATTCGTCAAGGGAATAACATCGACTGAGATGATGGCACCGGGTGCATTTGCGGTGACCGGCTGGTTGACCACAAATGTCATGATCTGGCCAGCCTGTGCTCCGGCAGAGGTTATACTATAGGAACTCAGTCTTCCGGAATTCCCGGTGTCGGAACTGCCACCATCGCCCGATGATAGTGGTGTGATGACAGAGGTTTCTGTTACGGTTGATGTTGCCCCCGTAACCGTGAACCCATTTTCCAGCATTCCGGTCTGCCCGTCCGGGTTAGTAACCACGATACGATACAAACCGGGCGTCAGGTTCGTTAAATTAAATGTACAGGTGATTTTCATAGGTGAAGATACGGTAACACTGGTTGCTGTTACTGGTATTCCCCCCTGCAGAATCGCCAGCGCGTTTTCAGGTTCCATTACGACCTTTGCACCCGGTGTAAAACCAGTACCGGTCAGGTTGGTAATCGAAACACTGGTCGTTGTAGTACCCGTAGCCGGGATGACACTGATGATGATCGGAGCTGGCTGGTAGGAGAAGAAGTCGGTCGCTGAGGACATCGATGAACCGTTCAATGTGGTGACAATGAGATCAACGGTTCCGGTCCCGGGGGGAGATATTGCGGTGATTGTAGTATCATTGTTCTCTGTGAATGTTGCCGCGTTACCAGGACCAAACTCTACTGCCGTTGCACCAGTAAATCCACGTCCGGTGATGGTAACCGGGGTCCCTCCATGAGCCGGGCCTGACGCCGGTGCGATGGTGATGACAGTCGGAGCTGGCTGGTAGTTGAACTGGTCGGCTGTCGAAAGCGCTGATGTACCACCTGACGTGGTGGCCGTGATATCGACAGTTCCGGTTCCGGGCGGGGAGATCGCGGCAATTGATGTATCAGTCGGGGTTCCCATGATGGTTCCTGCAGTACTGCCAAACGTTACTGCCGTTGCACCGGCAAATCCGCTTCCGGTGATGGTAACCAGGGTACCACCACGTGCCGGGCCGGATGCAGGTGAGATGCTGATGATGGCCGGGGGCGAGGTAACAAGAGTAAAAACATACGCTTGTCCCGCATTTTTATATCCGCCAGAAATGGCAGCCCGGGCCCCGACCAGTATCATACTGTTGTCGATCGACACCGCATCCCCGAACCCGGCATTACTCGCCTTATCCGAAGCGTTGAGAATTGCTACCTGTCTCCAGTTTTCCGCTGTATTCTGGAATACATAGACCTGCCCGGCGTTTTTATAGGCAGACCCGGAGCCCGGGTTGGCAGCCTTCGCACCGACAAGCGCTTTATCATTAGAGAGCGAGACTGCCCCCCCGAAACCGGCATCGTCTGCCTTATCTGAAGCATTGAGGATTGCTACCTGATTCCAGCTGCTGCCATTATTTTTGAAGACATACGCCTGCCCCGCCTTAGTATACCCGCCAGAAGTGGCGGCCCGCGCCCCAACGAGGATTGTATCATTGTAGATCGATACCGAATTCCCGAACTCGGCATTACTCCTCTTATCCGAAGCGTTGAGGATCGCTGTCTGACCCCACGTCCCCCCGGCATTCCTGAAAACATACGCCTGCCCTGAGGAATATACTCCGGAGGTGGCATAAACCGCCCCGATAACCGCCGTATTGTTGTAGACCGAGACCGAAGACCCAAAATTGGCACCGGCTGCCTTGTCTGAAGCGTTGAGGATCGCCATCTGACCCCATGATCCCCCGGAATTTTTGAAGATATACGCCGCACCTACATTGTAATATCCCAGGCCGGATTTAGCTGCAGATGAACCGACGATAATCGTATCATTATAGATTGAGACCGAATCCCCGAAGGTGTAATAGCCTGCTTTATCCGAGGCATTGAGAATTGCAGTCTGACTCCATGTCCCCCCGGAATTTTTAAAGACGTATGCCTCCCCGGCCTGGGAATATGGACCGAAAGATTGATCTTTTGCTCCAATAAGTGCCATATCCTTGTAGACCGAAACCGAATTCCCGAACCCGGCACCGGTTCCTGTTATATCTGACCCGTTTAGAATTGCGGCCTGACTCCACATTCCCCCGGTGTTTTGGAAGACATATGCCTGCCCTGCCATTCCCCCACTGTTATAAGGCGCCCCCGTCGCCCCGATGACAGCCGTATTGTCGTATATCGAGACGGAAGTCCCAAAACTGGCAGCGGCTGCCTTATCCGAAGCATTGAGGATCGCCGTCTGCGTGATAATGTACGGATCTATTGTGAGCGGATAGACAGCATTCCGGTCATCAATCTGCCAGGAAATTTGGTTGCCGGAGAGCATTATTTCAGATGGGAGCGCCCGTCCGGCAGCGTCCTGCGCTGCAAGCCCGCCGTAGTGCATTGTCGGGCCGAAACTGTCAAAAAAGAGAAGGGTCTGACCGGTGAGAACCGGCTGAAGTACCCCTGAGAGAGTATAGGAAACCTGCAGGCGTCCGGTCCCATTCGGCCGGGTCTGAAGAGAAATCCCCTGCTCGATCCCTTCATCACGGCTGATGTACCACTCAGTATATCCGGGGCGGACAATCTCCAGCCGGTTCCCGTTTGCCAGAGTTTTTCCCGGAAATACCGGCTGAACCGCACTGGTATGACCTATGCTGGTGAGATGCATCGCAAATGAGCCATTGGTTCCGGTTACAGTAATGGTTCCGGTGCCGGTTGCTGTAACATCTGCCCGTTGAGGGGCGTTATGCCCTGACCAGACGATGTCGCGGGAGTGAGACGAACAGATGGTCCCCGGATGAAGAGACAGATCTCCAGAATCTGCCGTATCCGTAAGGAAAAAATCGGGGTTAAGCACGGGAAAAGCAGTAACTGCAGATATCATGCCGATAAACAGCAGAAGCACTACACTGACTGCTCCCATGGATGATGTGTGTTTCATGGTATCACGTTTCGGAACGACACGAGGTTCCGTTAACCCCGGTAGCAGGTTCAACACGATTAGTATCCAAAATCCCTCCCCGATCCAGATTATACAGTTTAATACTCATATACGCCACGTGGATAGTAATCTCCACAAACCGGATGACACGTATTTAGTCAGGTTCAATCAGGGAATGTCATGATCTAAAAATCCGGTCAGACCTGTTTGACTGAATTTGGAGAGTAGGGGTAATAACGGTTGTTATTCTCCCATGATTTTTGATCAAGACTGGGGCAATACGGGCTTCCCTTGAGTCAGTTTCACCTTAAAAACGATTACGTCAACGTCATGAAAATGTTTTAAAAACACAAAATCCCGAAACTCCCGGTGGATGCCACCGGGATCCCGGAGAAAAAAGATTTACTCTGCCTTTGCCAAGCTGACGCCATCGACCTTTATGTAGCGTCTCTTTAAGTTGTGCTTGCTGCCGAAGACCGCAAATGCGCGTTCCTTGGCCTGATTCTCGTTTGGTGCCGAGATCACTTTCGTGTAGGGCACCCAGTCTTCGCCCATCAAAAATGTTCCTTTCACTTCATACTTCTGCTCTGTCATAATTACTCACTCCAGAAATCCAAATACATCCTCGACCCTGCCGAGTTCAAACCCGCTCGTCGCGTTGCCGGCAATGTAACCCGTGTCGTTCACGAGAATGCCGGTACCGATAAGGCCGCTGCCCATGTTGATCGTACCGGTACCAACCGGTACCTTTGCCACCGCTTCGATCTGCGCAATCTGCTGCGCAGTCGCATTCGGGTGCACGATCACACCCTTGTTCGTGGCGGCGCCGGCCATGCCGACCGTCCGCACGCCTCCGAGCGTCAGGTGGATCACAACGACCCCCAGGAACTCCCCGACTGCCGCTGCGATATCGGCAGGAAGGTCCGGGTGCACCACGGCAAACGTATCGTTTGCCATGATCACGTTCCCTGCTGCGTTCATCGTATCAGAGAGCAGCATGACCTTACGGTGCTTTTTGAGCACCGCAATCTCATTCTCGGTTGCAAGCCCCGAGACCACGAGGCCCCGGCTGTTCCCTGCAACTAGCGACCCGATGATCGAGCTGCCCTGGATGGTCGTCTCGACCAGTTCCACGGAAAGCGCTTCTTTGAGTGCGTCCCGGAACTCATCCGTCGACTCCGGTGAGATCACCGCGATATCTCCTGCGACCCGGGCAAAAACCCCGATATTGGGGTCCCCGGCAAAGCTTGTCGTGCGTTCCATATGCCTACGATTCCGGGGCAAGTTCTGCCTGGACCTGCCCATCTTCCAGCTTCATGGCGCGGATCCGGATCTTTGATGGCGGCTTCTCGGCCCCCCGGCTCCACACCCTCTCGTTGATGGTCTTGTCAAGCTTGACATCATCAGTCTTCATGTGCTTGGCAAGGTACCTGCGGATATCCTTGATCGCGCCATTCGCCCGCTTCCACCGGGGCATCCGACGTACATCCCGCAGGGGGATGATATAGATGTGTTCCTGCATCTGTTCTGCCATGATCACACCTTCAACGTGCTTCTGCGCCAGTTGCGCCGCTTCGGGTGCGTAACAACAGCCCTCTTTGTCCTGATCATGACCCACTGGGGCACGCGCCGGTTCTGGTCGCACGCCTTTGCCAGCCGGATTTTCCTTCCTTTGCTGAGCCTGCTCATATTCTTCACCTTATTTTGTTAATTGCTCTTCTTTCTTCCTACCACAAGAGACTGTTCGTGGTGCGGGGGGAATAGGGCGGCGGGATCAACTCCGCGGGCACGGATCGCCGCCCTGATCTCGGATTCGTAATCGCCATTTGGGATAGTCCCGGTTTCCCCGTAATTTACAACGAGGAACCGGTCCGCCAGCCGGTCGACTTCGGATCGCATGTAGCCGAGGAGCGGACGCACATAGGTGCTCCCGGTCCGGCCGCAGATGCTCTGAACCTGCGCCCTGGTGAGCATCGGGACCCGGTCGTCAAACCGTGTCCCGTCGCCGACGACCTTGTACTCACCGGCAAGGGTCTCGATGGCAGTCTGGTGGATCCGGTTGATCGCATCGTTGGGATACCCGCATGAAATTACCAAGTCTGCCATCTCTTCTGCCATACCTTCGGGAAATACCCGTTTTCTCAAAGGAAACCCCAGCGCCTGCGCGGCATTTTCTATTGTCGGGATTAAGCGGGCGGGGTCGAACACAAACGTGTTGAGTTCAACCTCGTAATACGTACCCAGCATGATCGCTGCAAGGGAACTATCCTTCCCGCCGCTGTAAAGCACTCCTGCTTTCATCACTTTCTGGTGATCGAGTAATCCCGTTTTGCCGGCGCAAGCTGCCGGAGCAGTTCTTTAAACTGTACATCGGTGATCTTCTGCTTGAGACGCCCGCTCTGGGCGAGCATCACCAGCTGCTGTTCCACGGCGCCGGCAAAGTCCGGCTTGGTCAGTTTGATGGTATTGAGGCGTTCCCGGGCGTCGGGCTCGAGAATCTGCATAAGTACCATCTGCATCTGCTGCTTGAGACGCTGCTGTTGTTCGAGTTCCTCCTGCTGCTGGCCTGCCTGCTGCTGGAGTTGTGCCCTCCTCCTTTTCCGGATCTCACTTAACTCGTCGTCTCCCATGGAATGTCACCAGATCTATGCGTCGGGCTTCTTGCCGTCAGTTTTCTCTTTCTTGCCTTCGCCCTTCTTTGCGGCTGGCTTCTTCTCACCCTTCGCATCGTCGGACTTCTCTCCCTTTGGCGCCTTGCCGCCCTTCTTGCTGCCTTCAGCCTTCTTTGGCTCTTCGGCAACCGGCTTTACCCTTTTCGGGACCGGGGCCGGCGGGTTGGCGAGAACGTCCTTGGATATGCTGTCTAGGAACGCCATGCCAGCGGGGGATACCCTGCGCCCGGTCTTGTCGTGCGCGATAAGCCCTGCGGCCTCAAGCTGCTGGAGGGCCTTTCGGAGAATCGAGCCGCTGCCCTTCCGGAAAGCATTCGGTCTTGAGCCGCGGTTCTTGTTCCCTCCATAGAAACTCCGCATCCGTTCGACACCTAGGGGGCCGTCGACATAGACGCGTCTCAGCACTGCTGCTGCCCGGATAAACCACCAGTCGGGGTTTTCGGGAGGCATCTCCTTATGTACCCCGGTCTTTGCGAAGGCAGCCCATGCCGGCGGCTTGATCTCCTGCCGCTTCTTGAGCTCCTCGGCAACCTTCCTGATGAGGTGGTCGGCCGGGACATCATATACGGTCGTCATGAAATAGTCCTCACTGTTTTTAAAATTAAATAACAGTCTTAACTTATTGGTAAGCGAGGTTCTTATATATTTCGAGAAGCCGGCCCTCGTCTCTGCCGGACCAGAAAAGGATTTATTTTCTCTCTTTTTGCCCGCGTGCCGCGAGCACCATCGTTTTTCCCCGGACGCTGACAAGGACGGCACGGGCGGCTTCTGCAACTGCTTCCGGGTCGACTTCGGTGTTTTGAAGCCATTTTACCTTGATGGTCTTGCGCTTCTTGAGCTGGGCAACAATCTCTTCGATGGTCGCTTCCGTGCAGCCCTGTTTCCCGATCCAGACCGTCGGTTTGAGTTCCTGCATTGCGGGATCATTCGGTGTTGTCATGAGATCTCTCCACCCGGTACCGGGTCGTCTTGTTGCATTCGAGGCAGGTGGCTGCCACCCATCCATGGTGAACCCGCACCCTCATGTTTACCCCGGGCACCAGGTACCGGTAACAGTGATGGCAGTACCGGCGCCGGTGCTCCCGGTCGATCCTGACACGCTGGCGCATGGCAATCTTACGGGCAAGGGCAACATACCGGTCGCTGTATTCAGGGTGCTCATGATAGACCTTCTCTGCCTCGGAAAAGAGCACCGCAATACGCTCCCGTGCCAGTGGTTTTACCGAAGGGGTGCGGCTCTTGTCTTTCATGGTTCACTATTTTGCCCTTTTTGGGTGTCATACTATCAGCGCCCGGGATATAAAAATAACGGGTCACGGGCAGGGCCTGATGAAGTTAATCCCGTAACGGGATGTTTTTACCGGGTTCTGACCTTCCTTCCTTCGATGCTCAGCCGTTCCTCGCAGAAAAGTCGGACCGCATCAGGGAGGGCGAGATGTTCCTGAATGAGGATGCGGTTCGCGAGCGTGTCCTCGTCATCGTCATCCATCACCCGGACACAGCGCTGGAGGATGATGGGGCCGCCGTCAAGGCTTTCATCCACGAAGTGCACGGTACACCCGGCAAGTTTTACCCCGTGCATGAGTGCCTGCTGCTGGGCGTGGAGGCCGGTGAAACTGGGCAGAAGCGCCGGGTGGATATTGATCATCCGTCCGGCAAACTCGCGGACAATCGCCGAGCCAAGGATACGCATGTACCCGGCGAGCACGACAAGATCGGGACATGTATTTTTGAGTGCCGCAAGGAGTGCCTGCTCGTAGAGTTCCCGGGTTGCAAACGATGCATAATCGATCACAACGACCGGAATGGCGGCCGCCTCTGCCCGCTCGATCGCATACGCTTTGGGGTTATCAGTGACAAGCGCCACGCATGCAGCGGGAATACTCCCTCTCTGCAGGGCACCGATGATGGCCTGGAAGTTCGAACCGCGTCCCGATGCGACCACTACGATCCGCTTTGTCATAGTTTCTCCACCCCACTTACTGGTGCTCTGCCCCGCCATTTGTTTCCGGGCGGACGACGCACTTGATCTTGACAATCCGCCGGCCATGCATCTGCATGACGACAAGCGTGATCCTTCCGGCCTCGATCTCCACCTTCTCCCCCGGATGCTGCGGGATGTGGCCGAGCCGGTCGATCAACAGGCCTCCGACAGTCTCATACGATTCATCCAGGGGCAGCCCGATGCCGAGCTCGTCGTTGATATCATCAACCCACATCTGGGCGTCGAGCACGTAGACTCCCTCGGCAATGTTCTGCACCTCGGGTTCCTCCTTGTCGTACTCGTCCATGATCTCGCCCACGAGCTCTTCGAGAATGTCCTCGACCGTAACGATCCCGACAAAACTGCTGTACTCGTCGATAACTATCGCGATCTGCACCCGGTGCACCTGAAGTTCTTTTAAGAGATCGTCAATCTTCTTTGTCTCGGGTACGAACGTCGGGTCGTACATGATCTCTTTTATCGAAAGATCCTTTCTTTTTGAGACCATCGCCGAGAAGACGTCTTTCACATTGAGGACACCGGTGATGTTGTCGATCTGCCCGTGGTAGATCGGGATCCGGGAGAAACCGGTTTCGTTGAAGATCCGGATCGCCTCCCCGATGCCCAAGGTGTCCTCCATAAGGATCACGTCAACGCGGGGGGTCATGATCTCCCGGGCAGTGGTGTCCCCGAACTCGAGCACCGAATAGAGCATCTCTTTCTCGTCCTGCTCGATCGTACCCTCTTCCTTACCCACATCGATCCATTCCTTGATTTCATCTTCCGTTACTGCGGGTTCGGTCGCGTCCCTTCCGATGCCAAGGGACGGGCTCACCCGGTCGACAACCCAGAGAACAGGTGAGAGAATGTGCGAGAGGAAAAGGATGATGGGCGCCACGGTCCGGGGGAATGTGTCCGGGGCCCGGCTGGCATAGATTTTCGGGCCGATCTCGCCAAAGATCAGGAGGACGATCACGACAAACCCGGTGGCGATCCCGACACCGATACTGCCAAAGACGCTGATTGCAATCGCGGTTGCGATGGCAGCGGCACCGATGTTGACGATAGTGTTTCCTATCAGGATCGTGGTCAGGAAGTGATCCGGGTTCTCCTTTAAGGTAGCAAGGGCAAGGGCGCCGGGCTTGTTGTCGTTCACGAGCGTCCGCACCCTTGCTTTGGTGATCGAGATCAGGGCGACTTCCGAGCTGGAAAAAAACGCGGAGAGCAGGATGCAGACGATGAAGAGCAGCAGATAAAAAAGATTCTCAATCATCCTGTTTCACGCCGTGTAAAAACACGCCAGCATCTTTGGTTCATAGTCGTTCTTATACATCAGCTATGGGAAATGTGATTAAATAAAACCAACGGACATCGGGGTCATTTTTCGTCCGGATCCATACATTCCCTCATAAACGCATTATCCCTTGCGAGGATCGCGCACTTCTCCTCAGCCGGAAGCGGTCTTTCAAAATTGAGGTCATCGATCTCAAGCATCAGGCCACCTCGGTAGTGGTGGTCGAGGAGCTTCATGAGGATCCGGTCGATGACCGGGCTCCGGTCCAGAGGGAGATGGAGCCTCCCGTTTTCAGCACGGCTGATGTGCACGTTTGCAAGCCGGTCTGCGCAGAGATCGATATACTGCATCACAGTCTCCTCGGATGCCGCGAGCGCATGGGAGGTATCGAGCGTGAACTTAAGCCATGGTTCAGAATCGAGCACGTCCCGCATCCGTTCTGGCGTGCAGATCAGAGAATTGATGGCAGGTTCCATGTTTTCAAGCGCTACGGTGATCTTGTCCTTGAAGGCGGCTTCGCGGAGCGCCGCGATATAGTGGTCGAACCGGGCGAGATCCGCCTCGCCCGGGGGACGTTTTGCCGTCCTCCGCCCGGGGTGGACCGTGAGGACGCTCGCCCCCAGTTTCTGCGCTATGTCAAGAGACCGGACTGCGTAGGCAACCGATATCTCTGCGACGTCGGGATTGATAGAACAGGGATTCAGGTCGAGAACCGGCGTGTGGACGGTGAGCGTAACGATCTCTGAATGGGCCCGACGGCAGGCGATCACCTCGTCTGCTGGGAGATCTCGAAGCCAGAAATGCGGTGTCTCCAGCCAGTACTCGACCCCGTCAAGACCTGCCTGTGCAGCAAACGAGAAGATCTCCTCTGATGTATATTCGTGGAAGAACATGCTCGAAACGCCGTAGGCAGTCATGATAATACTAATTGATAAGCGCTTTATGCATAATATTTCCTTCATGGACTGGTTTTACCGCACCGAACCCCTCGAGGCGCAGGAACCAAAAGAATTGCCCGTCCTGCCTGACGCTCCGCTCACGGTCGGCGAGGTCTCCGGTATCATCGAACGTCTTCTTGATGACCGCCAGCTGCAGGATATGAAGGTTCAGGGTGAGGTTACCAATTACACGCACCACCCCCGGGGCCACCGCTACTTCTCCCTCTCTGATAAAGGGGGTGGGAGCACCGCAGCGGTGATCAGGTGCGTCATGTGGCGATCGGAAGCCGACCGGCTTTCCTTCGAGCCTGAGGATGGCATGGGGGTCGTTGTCACTGGTTCTATACGGGTGTATCCCCCGCACGGGTCTTACCAGTTACAGGTAAAATCGATGACCCGGGCAGGAGCCGGGGAGAAGTACCTGCTTGTCGAGAAATGGAAAAATGAACTGGCTGCGGAAGGCTGTTTTGCCACGGAACGGAAGCGTTTGCTGCCTTCATTTCCTACACGGGTAGGCGTGGTCACCTCAGAAACCGGTGCGGTCATCCACGATATCCGCACCGTGATTGCCCGCCGCTATCCTGTGGAGATCGTCATCTCCCCGACTTCGGTGCAGGGTGATGAGGCCCACGGGGAGATTGCACGGGCAATCAAACGGATCGCAGGGCTGGTGGATGTGGTGATCGTCGCACGGGGCGGCGGAAGTTTTGAGGATCTCTTTCCCTTTAATCACCCCGATGTCGTACGGGCGATTGCTGCCTGCCCGGTGCCTGTCGTATCGGCCATCGGTCACGAGGTCGACGTGACGCTCGCCGATCTCGCTGCTGACATGCGGGCACCCACCCCTTCGGCTGCAGCCGAATTGGTGGTACCTGACAGAAAAGACCTCCGGCTCGCGCTCCGGGATCTCCGGTGCCAACTGGGCGGGACACTGCTTGCCCGCGTCTCACGTGCGCAGGAGGATATCGCTGCACTCCGGGACCGGCTCCGCCCGCAGCGGTTCTGCCGGAAAATTGGTGAGAAACGGCAGGCGACCGTGGATCTCTCTGACCGGCTTGAACGATCGTACTCGACCCGGATCGAGCGCGACCGTCTCATGCTCGCGGAGATGAAGACTGCGCTTGACGGGAGGAGTCCGCGTGCGGTGCTTGCCCGGGGATACTGTATGGCAGAAAAGGATGGTATCGTGGTGAGGTCAACAGATGCCATCAGGGAGAACGACCGGCTGAACCTGCGGTTTTACGATGGCAGGAGCCGGGTTATGGTGGAGCGTGTGGATCATGACCGAAACCTATGAAGAAAAAATCGAGCAGTTAAGGCAGATCATCGCAAAGATCGAGGACGGCAGTACGAGTCTCGACGAGAGCATGAAGTTATACGAACAGGGTGCAGCGCTTGTCAAACAGTGCGAAACCCTGCTTACCGGGGCCGAAGAGAAGATTACTACGCTCAGCCGGGACGAGTGACGGTCAGGGAAACCGTCATTTCTTCCCCCTGCCGGAGTGCGGCAATAATCTCCCGGGGCAGTGTTGCAGCCACACGATCCGAGCAGATGCCAATCGTCCTGCTACAGGTAAACGTGCTTCGCCGCCAGACCAGGTCTGTCGGGTGATCGAGAGTCAGGTGCGCCGATCCCCGGGATCGCACCACAACTTCAGCGTTCCCCGCAGAAATCTGTGTTACAAGAACTGCGTCATCGTGAGCGAGGCCCTGTCTGAAGTCCGCTGAAAGGCCGGCGCAGCCCTTATCAGCAGCGACCCCGATGATACAGTTTCCGTTCCCGGTGAGATGCTCTTCGCATGTCACTTCAAACGTGGTCGGGTGGGTGCCAAGGATGAGGGGGTGTCCACGGCACCGGATAATCTCCTGCGCCTTCATGCTTTATCATGTGAGGGTTGCCATTCATATTTTAATGTTTATCACCGTTTTGTGTCCCGAGTGCAGGGAAGAGACCGAGCATGAGGTTCTCGCTGAGTCCCGCAACCGCCTTGTCCGGTGCACCACGTGCGGGCACCACCACCGGATACCCTGGGAGAAGGAACCGGAACTGCTTGTGATAAAAACGATTGTCTCGCGTGAAGGAACTTCACTTACCGGCACCATCGAATTTGACCCGGATGACGAGTGTTTCCTTGACGACCACCTTGTGGCAGAGTGCGGAGACGAAGCCTACGGGGTCGAGGTGACGGCGATCGAATGTGGGGGACGCAGGCTGCCGCGTGCAAAGGCAAAGGACATCACCACCCTCTGGACGAGAACCATCGACCGAGTGGTCGTAAAGATATCAGTCCATGACGGCAGAAAAACGATCCCGCTCTACATGGAATGCGAAGGTGAGGATGAGTTTGTGGTTGGTGAGAAGTACGTTGTCGATGGGAAACGGTTCAAACTCTCCCACATCAAACTGCGCGACGGTCCCCTGATGAGAAAAGAGGGCTGGAAGACGATCGCTCACAAGATCAAGCGTATCTACGGGGTCCGGTCATAGGATCCTTTTTTGGTATTTTACCGCCCGTTCTCCGGGTGTACATGAAGACCGCGTACCGTGAAGGTCAAAAACAACATCACATTCCCGGCTAGGTTCCAATATCCGGTTTTTATGAATTACCCGGGTAAACGGTCACACCGGAGTGGAAAAGACAAAAAATATTCGGGTGATCAGCTCGAAGCTGGGTTGATCGAGACAACCGTGACATCAACATGAGGATAGGAGAAATCGATGTTGACCCCGTCCGAAGTCTTGTTGGTGATCTCACCGATTCGTATGTATGTCTGAGCGGTGCTGTTGGCCGCTGTTGCATTGGGATTGTCGGAAACACCAAGGTCTATGAGCTCGCCAACCTGCATTGATGAAAGCGTCATGTTATTGAGCGCCAGCTGGTTTGCCGACCAGAACTGTGTCATGGGTTGGGCGGACGAGAGGGAGATCGTTTTCATGTCGTTCGTCCTGAGTCCGACAACCCCCGTGCTGATCGCGGTGTACTCGCTCGCAAACAATGCAAACTGGTTGGTCCAGCCGGTCTTCTCGGTATAGACCTGAACCGGGAATATCGCGGTAGACGGGGACTGGTTTGCAGTTAGGGTGAGCTGCTTTGAATACATGGCACCGGACCCCTCCCCGATGAGCTGAGTGTACAGCTGCTGGTTCGAGGTGAGGAGCGCGTTTCCCTGCGCATCCCGCAGGGTGTAATCCAGAACTACCACATCACCGGGTTTTACCGTGGCAAGTGATGAAATCCAGCTTGAACCCATCGCTGATACCACCATCAGTACGACAAAAAGTACACCTGCGACAATCGCAAGTACTTTTATCCACGCTCTCTTTGATTTCACTGCCTGTTTTTTTGCGCCCATTACTAAAATCCTCCTTATTAAGTCAATGTTTAACGGTCATAAACTATTCTGATATGATCCGGATCGGGTGATTTTCTGAGATCTGTGGCGCTTCCATGAGGTTCTTCACCGGATGTAACCGAGAACGATGCCAGCGCCAGTTTCAAAAACGGAGTGCTGGAAGTCCACCTCAAACGCTCAAAGATTGCACCGGTTTCACTCATCGCTATCGAATAGATCCACTACTCACACTCATACCTTTTTTACCGATTCTTTAATGACATCAGCACCGGAAACTGTACTGATGGACAAAAAAAAGGTCAAGGATTATATGACCTATGATGTCGTCAGCGTGGATCTTCATGGCACGGTGCAATCGGTTATAGAGAAGATCCAGCAGACCAATCACGACGGTTTCCCGGTCGTTGACGGATCGGCAGTGGTCGGGTATATCGCTGCCCGCGATCTCCTCTTTGTAAAGCCGGGCGAGACGATTGAACAGGCCATGTCCGGCGAGCTGATCGTCGCGGATCCCGAGATGGACATCACGGATGCCGCACGGGTAATCTTCAGGAGCGGTATCCAGAAGCTTCCGGTGGTGGACGAGAAAAACCACCTGCTTGGGATCATCTCCAATTCCGATGTGATCCGCTCGCAGATTGAGCATGTCTCTCCGGAAAAAGTCTTCAATTTTATGACGACCTTAAAAAAACTTTATGGCGTCGATCCCACGCTCAACCGGGGCATTGTACCCATCAAGGATCTGCTCCCCACCCAGTCCAAGATTTACGAGGACGAATTGGAGGGGCGGATCTACGAGATCAAAAAGGGGCTAGCTGAACCCATTATCGTGGTGAAAAGGCCGGGTCGGATCATACTCGTGGACGGTCACCACCGCGCAATAGCCGCAAAAAGGCTTGGCATAACGGCGCTTGACGCATATATTATCGAGATCAGCGAGGATGTGGAACTGGGCATGGAGCGGACGGCAAACACGATGAACCTCAAGACACTCGATGATGTGCAGGTACTGGATTACGCCCGCCACCCGCTTGTTGCGATCACGCACCGGCTGGTGAAACGGGCCTGAATAAAAAAATGTATGTTTTTTCTTAAGACCCTTCGCATCTGACGTCGAATTTTTCATTGAGGATGTGCTCTTTTACGATAGCACCCTCAGGAACCACGACTTCAGGCCAGACCCGGGTCTTTGAATGTACCACAACGTTGCTGCGCAAAACGACCCTGGGGCCGATCACGGTATCGTTCTCTATGCAGCAGCCTTCCCCGATCTGGGTATCATTGTCGATGATACTTCCTGAGATCGTTGTATTAGCACCGATGACTGCCCTGTTGTAGAGGGACGAGGAGAAGATCTTTGCATTGTTCCGTATGATGCACCGCTCACCGATGCTCGTGTAGGGGCCGATCAGCACGTTATTCCCGATGGTAGTCCCTGATCCGATTGCAACCGGCCCGATCACCCGGGTGTTCTTCCCGAGCGTGATCGCGTCGCCCAGCTGCACCGGGCCCTGCACCCGTGCGCCGTGCATGGAAAGATCACCGATGATGTCGGTGATCGTGATGTCCTGCAGTTTCCAGCGCTCAGCCTGCCGGAGCGAGTGCGGGCTTCCCACGTCTGTCCAGTTCCCCCTGGCAAGCCAGCCTTTGAGGGTCTTTCCCTTGTCCATCAGGTGCGGGAACAGGTCGCGTGCAAAATCAAATTTTTTCCCTGAAGGGATGTGATCGAAAATGTCAGGTTTGCAGACGTACATCCCCGTGCTTGCGAGATTGGAGAAGATCTCACCCGGGGAGGGCTTTTCCTTGAACCTCTTTATTTCGTAGTTGACGTCGATTTCAGCGATACCGTACTCGCCGGGATCGTCAATGGAAATAAGGCCGATGGAGGTTATTGCCCTCTCATTTTTGTGGAAACGGTAGAATTCAAGGACATTTAAGTCGGTAACATGATCTCCGCCGACGACCAGAAAATCCTGATCGTCGAGATATTTTCTGGCGTTTCTCACGCTGCCGGCAGTACCAAGTTTGGTCTTCTCGTGGACATAGGTGATATCGACGCCAAAGAGCGAGCCATCACCGAGTGCCGCCTCGATATTATTTCCCATGTACCCGAGGGTCATCACCACTTCGCGGAACCCCATATTGGACAGGTGTGAGACAAGGTGCTGGATTGACGGTCGGTTGACAATCGGGATACAGGGCTTCGGACGTTCGAATGTGAGGGGACGCAGGCGTGTTCCTTCGCCCCCGCACATGATACACACCTTCATAATTCTAATTTTGGCGTTGAACTGTTTTAAGTGTAGTGCCAGAGATACTATGGGATACAAGAGGGGCACCGTTATGGGATCTGATACATACCGGGAACTGGATGTTACAGGTGGCACCGTCCAGTGCCTGCCGGAAAAACGGGAACCGGTCGATTACTGCCGGCTCTGCATCCACAGCCGGGAATTCAAAGTAAAAGGCCACTACGTGAAATCCCCGTCACTGGCCTACTGCGTGAAGTGTCGGGTGACTGAAAATGTGGATCTCTCTACAGTCCAGGCAGTCAGGTGTGCGGACCGGCAGGGTGAGGGCTTCCACAGCATCACGAATATCATCGGATAAATATCTCTTATGAAACACGCGGTGTGTCCCGCGATTCACCTATTTTTTCATCAGTGCAAGAATTGCAGCCATATCTACGTGCTGTTCGAAAAACGTCGCAAGGGTATCGTATGGATCGTTGTCCTTCTGAATAATCGGGGTAAAGGGCAGCCCTTTTTTCCCGTAAAGATAGGAAAGCAGCGCATTTGCCGCTGACGGGTTTAAAAACAGTCCGTGCATGTAGGTGCCAAAGACAAGCCCGTCGGCACTCACCCTGCCATCTCCGCACAACGCCTCTCTGTCCGTTCCTTCTCCGGTAACCCCCATGTGGATCTCGTACCCGGTCACCGTACCTATAGATGAGAGGATAGGCGGAACCGGGCATGCATTGCGTTCCACCTGCATGGTATTTTTGGAATACGAGGAAAAACGGGTGACACAGTCAAGCAGTCCGAGCCCCTCATAAATTCCTGCGGCAGATTCAAAACCTTCATCTACGAGGGTTTTTCCCAGCATCTGGTATCCCCCGCAGATCCCGATCACCGGCACGTTTCTCGCACGCGCCTCCTGCAGTTCGCGATCTGCCCCCAGTGCCCTGATCGCGGCAAGATCATCGATGGTGTTCTTTGTGCCGGGGATGATAATGCAATCGTATCCCGTCAGTGTGGCTCCGCAGGAAACGTAATCAACTGCCGCGTACTGTTCGAGCAGTTCGAAATCCGTAAAATTGGAGATATGGGGGAGACGGATCACCGCAATCCGGACCGGAAACTCCCGGGCGGACTTATCCCCGATGGAAAGGGAATCTTCACTGGGAAGGGGGAGGGTGAAATAGGGCACAACACCAAGCACCGGTACACCCGTCAGTTCTTCGATCATCTTCACACCCGGGGCAAATATGGATGGATCTCCCCGGAACTTGTTGATGATGATCCCCTTCACCAACGGCCGGACCGATTCCGGCAGGAGTCGGATGGTACCGTATATCTGGGCAAATACCCCGCCCCTTTCAATATCTGCCACGAGGATAAGGGGAATGCTGAGTTTTTCGGCGAGCAGCGTATTTGCAATGTCCCGGTCGTACAGGTTTATCTCGGCTGCCCCACCCGCCCCTTCGACCACGACCTGGCCATATTCCTGTTCAAGCCGCCGGAATGCGGCCACCGCTTCCATAAGCAGGCAGGGGGTTTCCCGGTAGTACTCCGCTATCGGGAGATCCTTATAGGGATGGCCGAAAAGCACCACCTGCGAGATACAGTCGCCCTTCGGCTTGAGCAGCACCGGGTTCATGTCAGTCGTGGGAGAGAGCCGTGCAGCCCACGCCTGCATCGCCTGTGCCACCCCGATCTCCCCTCCATCTTCAGTCACAAATGAGTTCAGGCTCATGTTCTGGGACTTGAACGGCGCAACGCTCGTCCCCCGGCGCACCAGCCACCGGCAGATCGCAGCAACCGTCACGCTTTTTCCCACGTGCGACGAAGAACCCACGACCATGAGCGACATACTTAATCATTGGATTGCCCGCACATAAAACGAATACGTGTCAAAAAACAGCTGCAAACGCGGTTTACCGGCCGGATATCGTCCCGACAATGCCAAGTAATAAATAACCAGAACTTAAAAATAGCTGTAATGATTGGTGGCATTTGCCCGACGTGTGGACTTCCCAGGGAATTGTGTATCTGTGAGGAGGTAGCAAAGGAACAGCAGCGGATCAATGTGAAAGTGAACAAACGCCGGTACGGGAAAGAAGTGACCGTCATCGAAGGACTCGACCCGACTGATATTGATCTCGAAGAACTTTCCAAGTTCATGAAAGGAAAACTTGCCTGTGGCGGAACCGTGAAAGGGAATTCTATTGAACTCCAGGGCAATCACCGTGACCGCGTAAAAGAGCTCCTCTCCTTGAAAGGATATAGTACCGAAAACATCTCGTGATGGGGAAAAACCCCGATATCTTCTTATTTTTTATTTTTTCCGATGCGCTGTCAGCGTCGGTTGCTGGATTTGTGTTTGTGAAGATCACGCACGACCGAAGACCGATTCCGCCCTTAACCCGGGCTTTTCCCGGAATCAAAAATGGTCCACAATAACGTTGTTCGAGAAAAAAATCAGATGAAGAATCGGAACACAACCCACGATATGATCAGCATAAGCGCAGAATACTTAAGGCCCGCAACAACCCGTCCTTCACCCATCTGACCGGCGCAGAGACCCGAGAAAAATCCCTGGATCATCGCCGCATGGGAGAACAGTCGTTTGTACGCCGGGAGATCAATTCTGCCCATAAACTTGCTGCTGGCGGTTGTCGCCTGCGCTGCCATGCCTGCCGTGGCCATTGTACTCAAAAAGGAACTCACGAGAACTGCGATAACAAACATAAAAACTGCCCACGAGACCAGAACGATAATCACATAGATCAGCATGTTATTCCGGCGTTCCTGGGCGAGGTTGACCACCTCAAAGGTATCGCTCGCTGCTGCACGGAGTACCTCGCTGATATCTCCACCTGCCTTGCTTGCCTTTGCAATCAGGTCGACGCTCCGGTCAGCAAGCGGCGTTCCCAGGCTCTTCCCGAACCGGTGCATTCCCTCCACAAAACCGATGCCCCAAGACATCTCGTTGTCCAGTTTCCGGATATGGGGCGTCAGAGTCCCGTATTCTGCACCTGCGACAAGGTGAACTGCATTCGGGAGCGTCATACCGGAATCATTCATCCCGGCGAGATCACGGAAGAAGTTGGGGAGGGCCTCCTCAAGATTTGTTATTCGCCGCTGTTCCCTGAAATCAAGGATGGCAACAGGGATGATACAGATGAGCACGGCAAGAATGGCAAAATCATCGATGACGGTAGAAGTAAAGAGCACCTTGATGCCGTACATCTTCACCATCGAGATAAAGCCGCCGATAAAGACGATCAACGCTAGGGGAACACAGGCAATGAGGATATTAACAGGTTGCTCTGTGAGAACGGTGAGGGGGTGTTTGAAGAATCTCCCGATTCCTTCCCGGTTCTTCCGTTCGCTCTCAAGCCTGGCAGTGATCGTAGTGAGTTCCCCTTCAACCGAATCCATCTCTGCGCGGGTAAGCGGGAGGGGGGGCTCAGAGGCCGGGTTCTTTTTTTGCTCGAGTATTCCCGTGAACGTATCTTTTAATGCCATATCAGGTCTCCGGGGTCATGGAACTGATCATTATGATGAACATCATCGTGCCAAAGGGAATCATCATATAAATGATGATATAGAGGAACATCGGCTTTGCATCGCCGCCAAGGACTGACATGATCGACTGGAGAATGATCAAAAAGAGCGTGCCGGCCACCATTGCAGTCACGTACGATTCAGAGATTAACGCGAGCGTATCCAGGAAAAGTTTCTGTGTCTGGCGGTTCTCCAGGGCGTACTGGTTAGCCTTGTTGCGGAAATAATCCGTAAGGTTCCCTCCGCTGGAGATACTGGCCATTGCACCCTGTAAAAATTCCTTCATCCGCCGTGAGGGAGTGCTTGCAGAGACGATCCTGAGCGCATCAATAAGATCTCTCCCGAAGATGTCAATTTCCCGGGCTATATACCGCGCTTCAACCGAACTCTCGCCATAGATTGGACTGTCTCCCAGCAGGCGGAAGATTTCTGCCGGGGTGATGCCGGCAGTGGACATGGAGGTTATATAGTTGATGGCATATGGCAGGGTTGCATCGATATTACGGCGCCGGTTTCCAGCGAGTACCGACGGATACACGAGGAATACCGCATAGGTCATCCCGCCAAAAACAAGGAGCGAGAAGAAGATTACAAAAACGGTCCCGATAATGAGACTGTGCTGGGCCAAAAAGAGGAACGATGCAGGGACCTCTCCTTTGTATTTTATGAGGTTGGGGAGTTTGAGGAGCCAGGTAAAAAATCCCAGTGCTACCGCCGAGATAAGACCAACAAGGACTGAACTGACAATGGCCGTAGAGACATAGACTTCAAATGGGGTCTTAAGCCGGGCCGATATAATGTCATTGCGGAGCTGGGAATATTGTTCCCGCCTCGCTTTCATCTTCATACCGAGCAGGTTGAAGCAGAACCGTTCAAAACTATTCATACAGGTCCTTCCTTACACGTTCGATAACAACTTCCGGCTCACGGTAATAGGAAATGAGGATCTTCGCGACATCCTTGTAATGCCGGATCTTTTTAATGCGCATCCACTCCAGCACTTCCTGCCGGCGCTTGAGTTCTTCCCGCATCCGGTTCTCGTTCCAGCCCCGGGCCTCCATGATCTCTTCAAGGATATAGGACTTCCCCGAATAGGTAATCTCATCGGTCGCTGACCGCCATTTGAAGACCTCATTCGTGATAAGTTCATTTGTCCGTGGGTCGATATCGAGGATCTCGACGATCTGCTTGTTACGGCGGATGCGTTTGCCGCCCAGCCGGGCCTGAACCTGAATGCAGACGATATCTAGAGCCGAGAGCATGTTCCGTGGCACATCCATGGGCGGGTTCTCGATACGGTGGACGACGCTCGATACCGAGTCTGCGTGGATCGTGGAGTACGTGACATGGCCGGTGCTCATCGCTTGGAAGAGCGTCTGGCACTCCTTGCCACGGACTTCTCCGACGATGATGTACTCCGGCCGCTGCCGCATGGCAGCACGCAGGAGTTCGTACATGTTGATCTCCCCCCGTCCTGCCGTATCAAACGAATCCCGGGTCACACTCGGGATCCAGTTGGGGTGGGGAAGTTTCACTTCACGGGTATCTTCAAGGCTGACGATCTTCGCCATCGGGGGGATGAAAAGTGAGATCGCGTTTAACGACGTGGTCTTACCGGATGCAGTCCCCCCGGCAAAGATTGCGGATTTGCCGTTCTCGACGGCCAGCCAGATATAGGCGACGGACAGCGGGGCAAACGTGTGCCATTCGATGAGATCGGTCGGGGTGATTGGCTCATCCTTGAACTTACGAATGGTAAATGTTGAGCCATGGGCAGTTACTTCCTGCCCAAGCGTCATCTGGATACGGGAACCATCGCTCATGCTTGCATCGAGAATCGGTTCTGCAATGGAGATGTACTTGCCAGCACGCTGGGCGAGTTTTGTGACAAACGAGTCAAGTTCCTCAGCATTGTGGTAAGTCAGCGTCGTCTTCATCGACTCGTAACTGGCATGGAATGCAAATAACGGAACGTTGATACCGTCGCAGGAAATATCTTCGATGTACTTGTCATGCATAATCGCATCGATCAGGCCGTCTCCCAAGAAATCCTTATGCATATTATACAGGAGCTTCTCACGCTGGACCGGGCTGAGTTTGATCCCGAAATCAGCAAGGATATCATCCACCGAACTTCTGAGCTGGCGCCGCGCTTCCTCTTTGGATATATCTTTGGTGTTGATATCGAGCGTTTCAAAGAGGCGTTCTTTTAATTCCTTTAACAGATCTTTTTCAGGTTCGGAAAGAACGGGTTCAATCACCTGATAGGTATATTCGTGCGTGGAGTGGTCATAGATGACCCGGACATATGCGTAGGGCTCATTAACCGGGTACATCTCCATCTCTTCGACACCCGGTTGTGCCTCGAAGGAAAGATCCACAAGAGGGCCATGCTCTTTGGGATTGTATTCTACGGTTGCTGAATGTATGGCGCTGAAAAGCGCTGCAAAACGGGACTTCTTTGCCGCAGCCGGGGTTACCTTTTCTTCATCGAATGAGAATCCGGATTCGAGATCCTTGAACCCTGCTGTCGAGAATTCCCGTTTCCAGATATCCGCAAGCTCCGGGGGAAGGGTTCCGATCCCGGTGCTCTCGAATGCATTTATTCTCCCATGAAGTTTTATCTCTTCTATCTGGAATGTCGCACCTTTTGGGAGGATAAGCCCGGAGAGGTCGGAGATCTGGTCAACAGAGATGACCCGCTCATCTTTTTCACCCGCCCCGGTGTCATCAGCAGAGAGCCCTGATGTAGTTTTCGGGGCTGTCTTCTGTTTCCTGAAAAACGAGGCGGCTTTGCGATCACGGGGATCTTCTTCTATAATTTCAACAATGGGCTCGCCCGGGGATTCAGCAGAGGGGGAACCAGCATTTTCTTTGGCAGGGGAGGTGGGAGCGGCGGGCGCGGTCGTCCCTCCTGCCTGTGCCAGAATCGTTCCCAGCACATCACGCACATCGGTTCCTTGCACATTCGTAGGCTGTTGAACCGGTTCGGGTGATGGCATATCTTCAAGCAGGTCATCGAAATCTTCACAATCCACAGGGAATGGAGGATTAGGCACATCGATATTATCTGGAGTACCTGGGGGAGGGTTGCCGGTCTCCTTCATGCCAAGTTTCTGTATGAGTGCAGTGAAATCACCCGTACCACCCAGTTCCGGTACTCCGGATCCCGGATTCTTTTCCGGGGGTGATGAGGCCGGAATTTCTGGGTCATCCCCCAAAGCCGGTGCACCTTCGGGAGCAGTGCCAGCCCGGTTCATGCCAAGTTTTTGTATGAGTGCTGAAAAATCACCCGTACCACCCGGTTCCGGTACTCCGGATCCCGGATTCATTTCGGGAGGTGAGGGTACCGGGACTGCCGGTTCACCTTCCGGAGCCTGTGCACCCCGTATTTTTTTTAGAAGGGTACTAATATCATCATGAGCCTCATCATCTGATTTCAACCTGAACCGCCTCCTTCCTGTCTGGTGATATCGCTCACAGGGATTTTATAAAAGATTATTTTATCTCGGACTATATCTATCCTCTGAAACGGTTTGGGAAAGATGCCGACCCTGCATCAATCTTACTCGGATCAGGTATCACCCATCTCATTCTGGATACTTTTAAGCAGGACCCGCATGAGGCCGAGCTGGACATCTGCACGGGTGATGATGCAGATGAACAGATCCCCGCAGGGTGCGATAATAAATTTATTATTTGCCGTTTCAAGGATCAGCTGATTGGGCTGCCCAAGATTCATATCCTGTGCGATTCTGGTTCCTGCCCGCAGGAGATCCTCAGCACGTGCAGCCACATGCTCAAAATCCCCCTCGCCCAGAGACTGTACCGGAAATCCTTCATAGAAAGCAGAGACCGCCACAACGCCGGGTTGGCTGATAATTCTTGCAAGGGTTGATTCATTAAGGGATATGGAGGGATGCCTGGGAGATTCGGGTGTCGTTGCCGGGGCAGGAGTGTTTATCTCATCTGAAGGAGCCACCCCTATGATGAGTCCACCCTTCGTGCACATTTCCAGAGCCTCTGAAAAATCTTCATCGTTGTACACCCGCATGATAAAATTCTGTTGAGGCAGATCGTTATCACCGCTAGGGGCGGCCATCAGATTCTGGACCGCAGATGCCCCCCGGTAAACACCATATTTGTCTTTAAAGTATGCGGCAATCAGGTCACCATTACGGGTAAGAATAAAACCCTTTCCCCGGCCGGAGTCGATCATGATTGCTCCCTTAAATGCCATCAGGTACTGGAGCATACCCTCTTTCTGGGGGTTGATAATGACACCCCCTTCTGTTCCTGCCGGCAGCTTCATAAAAAGGAATTTGAAGATAAGGGAACTATAGTGCCGCGACAATACGTTCCTTGTTCTTCTTTAATTCGTAACGAATTCTTCCGATATTTGCCGTCGTATCTGCAACGAGGGCAATCAATTCATCTGCAGAGAGAGGGGCAAGAATAATAGGACCTTTCTCCAGTTCAACAAGCATCTGGGAGAGTTCACCTTTACCCAGAGTATTTCCCATTGCTTCAGAAGTACCCAGACCGGTCGAGGCCATGGCACCCAGTGCCTCGATATCTACCTTACCAGAAACCGCACTTTCGATCACGAATCCATCACGTCCAACGACCACTGCTGCGGATACCCCCTCAACTCTCAGAAACTCCTCTAATAACGGCTTGAGCATCTTCCCACCACTTAATAAATGTTACTCTCTTTCTTTTTTCCTATTAAAATGTTGGGTTTTTGTCTGGGGGAACGTGCGGATTTTCCCATTAAAATACCAAAAACAGCTGCTGGCTGAGATCGGCGTTTCAAACAAGTAATAATAGAATACCTGTTTAAAAAACGGGCGAAATGAGAATGCCAGAATTCCCGACATCGGTACCCGTGAAAAAGTGCAATGATACATCTCAAATATTTCAAAAAAAGAAACTATATACAAGAATGCGATCATTAGAGTGATCATGCAACTTCCCCGCGGAACCTTCCGCGAGATCCAGAAAAATCTGAAAACCGGAGACCTCCTTATAGATTTGGAGAAGGGAAAATTCTCCGGGATCTGCAGTATTTCGTGCCGGGATAGTATCAGTACGCTCGTGCTGAAATCGGGAAAATGCATCCTTGCAGAGTATAATACTTTTAAAGGGGATGCTGCACTTGAGGGCCTGCTCCAAACCCTTTCAGATGAGGATATTGATGCAGCGCTCTCAACCCTGAACGAGGCGCAGATCCAGCTTTCCCTGGAGTTCAACAAATCTGAGCGGATCACAAAAACCGGCCATAACTCACCGGCACCCCGGAAACCCGCAAACCCGCCTGTTTATCCGGTTCACCGGTCGATGGAGAGAAAACCCGGCCCGGCCCCGGTAGCAAATCACACTCCTCCTCATGAAAACTGGTCAAATCCTGCTGCACAACCAGCAAAAATGACACCCCGGCCTCTTGCAGGCCCGAAAAATTCCTCTAACGGACCTCCGGCCTCGATCCGGACCGCACCTGCACCGGTTCCCAAGAAAAGGGGAATTCCGGAAAGAGATGCCGCACAAAACAGTTCAGACAACGCCTTTGATACGCTTGACTCAATGAACTTGGACCAGGTGACGAATAAGATCAGGGACGATTGCAAGACGATGGTAAAAAATCTCCATCTTGATCATCTGATGGACCGGGACTAATTCGAAGGGAGGCCGGCGGGATGTCCATTATCTTTGGTATTAACAGTACGGTATTCATCCTTGCGACGGGTATCGTGATCGTGATCTGCATTGCCGCCGGTATTGTCATCAAAAAAATCCGGGACAATGCAAGAGCCAGACTGCGTACCCTTATTGAAGACCCGTGCCATATTCCCCTCCATGTACAGAAGGTTCTGGTGGATACCGCCGGGGTCTCTGCGGATAAATCTATTTGTGTATCCCCACCGCGTCCAGCGGAGATTAACTGTATTGAGGGCATGAGAGATCTTTCGGAAAGTCTTGCGGTTCTTGCAAAGAAATATTCCTTTGATGAGATCACCCTCGCTACGGCAGACGGACTTTTACTGGCATCTTCCATCAGGTCACCGTCAGCTAATGATATTGCGAGGTACTGCGGGATGTATACGGATAACCCACAGATCCGGCTTTACGGGATTATGCTTTTTGGCATAGATCATAAGGGGTCGGACCTTATCGGAATTGCAAAAATAAATGACCCTGCTCTTCAGGAACCAGGACAGGAATTTATATGCGAGACAAAAGATATTTTAAACTCGTGGATATAACACAAATATGAAAGACATAAATAAAATATTTCCTTATACGTATAATTGAAGTAAATTATAATCGTAATGACAGGTGTACGATGGTCAAGGTATACACGATTGCATCCGGAAAAGGAGGTACGGGTAAAACCACCGTTTCTGTCAATCTGGGAACGATGCTTGCCAAACTGGGAAAAGAGACGTACCTTATGGATGCCGATATCGGCATGGCAAACGTCGGCCTTATCCTGGGGTTGCAGGATGCCCCGGTAACCCTGCATGAGATCCTTGCAGGAAAAAACAATATCGATGAGGGGATCTATAATGGCCCGGCCGGACTCAAGGTTATCCCGAGCGGTATATCCCTGCAGGGTTTCCAGCAGGCAGACCCGGACAAGATTCGCGACGTTTTGTCGGAGATTGTAAAACGGTGCGAATTTTTGCTGATCGACGCTCCTGCCGGTATAAGCAAGGATGGCGTGGTCCCGCTTGCCGTTGCTGATGAAGTTATCCTGGTCGTCAACCCGGAACTCTCCTCAATTGTCGATGGCCTTAAAACAAAAATCCTCACGGAAGTTGTAGGCGGACATGTTCTCGGTACGATCATCAACCGCGTGGATCAGGATAAGAGCGAGATCATTTCCAAAAAGATGGAGAAAGTTCTCGGAGTAAAAGTTCTTGGGATCATACCGGAGGATGCCAATGTGAGGCGGGCCGCAGCCGCGAGAGCCCCCATTGTCATTAAATATCCGGATTCACCCGCATCAAAGGCAATACAGAGAATCGCATCAGACCTTATTGGCGTTGCTTACACAGAGAGCCCGGTCAAAGTCGCCAGAGAAGGATTTATCGACCGGTTCTCCAAAGCACTTTTCAAAAAGAAATCCGAGAAGTGATCGTCATTTAATCTTTATTTTGTCTTTTTTCTTAACCGTCCGGGCATTCCTATCTGGAGCGTTGTTTAGGCTTTTCCCGCCATCTTGATCTCGGTCAGTGTCTTTTCCCGGATCTGGACTGACACGCCGATCATCTCATTCTTGTCGTCTTTTACCGGACGCGCCGTAAGAGCAACAAATCGTTTTTTGTTTGCAAGGGACACAAGCACCGTATTGAGATCATAGCTTACGACAATCCTGTCCCGGATCACATCAAGCGCCGGGTCGTTGATCCGTTCTCCGGTCTGCTTGTTGACGAGGATCAGCACCTGTTTGAGGGGTTTTACCAGTGCATCCTTTTCCAGAACATCCAGAAGCCTGCAGGAATACGGGTTCAGAAAGATGATACGGCCTCTGATGTCGGTAATGATCACTGACTCAAGTGCTGCCATGATCTTCTTCATATCCCACAGAGCGGCCTTGTCATAATACCGTTTGCGCATGCTGTGGTTGTACAGGGCAATCTCAATGTTGGATACAATCTCGTTCGATGTGAATGGTTTGAGGATGAACCCATACGGTTCTGAAACCTTTGCACGGCTGAGGGTTGCATCATCGCACTGCCCGGTCAAAAATATCACCGGGATGTGGAAGATGGAATAGATATACTGTGCAGCAGAGATACCATCAAGCGACCCGGCAAGATTGATGTCCATGAGAACGAGATCCGGGAGGCATTCCGCAGCCTTCATAACCGCTTCCTCCCCGGTGGTGACCTTGCCGGCAACAGCGTACCCTTTCTTTTCAAGGATCACGCCGATGAGGTTGGAGATTATTTCGTCATCTTCCACGATCAGGATCTGGAGAGCTGCAGGCATAGGATTCACGAAGATGACTTTTTTCTGTTAGAACAATATATGGTTCAGTCACATAAGTATAGATTTTTAGGATATATTAATAACCTCGCAGCCAGTGTTATCTCCGCACCACGTGGATTCATTGTGCTGACAGGAGAAGTTAACAAGAAACAGTAAGGTATTCTATGCCGTTTAGGAATCTTTAAAAAAACAGGAAAAAAAAGGGGACGGGTTACCCTTTCTTGAAGAATGGCGTAAATATTCGTTTTATTCAGCCTTGTTGGTGATGGTAAAGACGCAGAATTCGTCACCTTTCGAGCGGCACTTTATCTCACGGCCCTGCACTTTGATCCCAAAGGAGCCTTCAATGATCCCGGCGAGAAGACCTGCAGTACAGTAACAGACGTTCTTTCCAGTCGTCCCGAACGCCTCGGATTCAACGGTGTGTTCGAGTGTGATGGTCTTTTCCTTTTTGGCTTCGTTCCACTCGCTCTTGACCAGCCGGAACCAGCCCATCTGGGAATAGAAGGTGAACGCCATATCAGCGAGCGTGTTTGGCTGGGTGATCCCCATCTTCTTATAGTGTTCGACGTTCTCCTTACCCAAGTCCATGTAGGCACGGTAGTTTACGCCGCCTGCCGGCATCTCGCCCATGGTCTTTTTGAGGGAGTTCATCATGGACGTGAAGACAAACCTTGGCATGATGACCACCGGATCATCGATCAGCTTGATCGTGCCTTCCACCGGCCTGTGGTCGATGAACTCGGTGATGGCAGAATCGCCTTTGACCACAGACTGTGCCTTGAATTTCCAGCTGGGGTCTACCTGGTCGATTACAAATTCACAGCAGTCGTCACCGTTAGCCACACATTTACGTTCAAGGCAGTACCAGTTCTTGCCGGTGATGGCCATCATGACCCCCTCGATCCACCCCATGTGTACTCCGCAGACCGGCATCTTCCAGTCCTTTAAAATCTCAGATTCGAAGGTATGCTTTGTGCGGAGGACAATCCTTTTTTCGCTCTGCTCCACGAGTTCAAACGGTGCCCCCCAGCCCTGCTGGTGCTGGAGTTTGAATACCAGCATGAGAAATTCTGCGGGCGTCAGGTTCATGCCAAATTTTTTTAAAAGGTTATACAGGCCAATGGATCCCATGCCCACGGACCGGAACAGCTTGCGTACTGCCTTTACGGCCAGCTTTTTGTTTAAGTGGGACTCGTACATCTCGTAAATAGCTTTAATCAGGTAATTGGGGTTGCTTGCGGTCTTCACTCCGAAAACCGAGTAGTTACCTGCAACCGGGTCAAGTTCGATATAGGGAGTGATATCCTTCTCCCCCTTGATCAACGCCTCGAAGTCCTCACGTCCAATCTTCATGCGCGATCACTCTGTTATTATATAATTAAAGGATTTCGTCTTGATTCTGGTTGTTTTTCCCCGTCGGAAATCCAAAAAAATATAACAATGACATTCCCCATTTGGGCATTAAATATCCAGAATATGGGAGGGGTGTGATTCATCAAAGATGATCGGGAAATGCGTCACGGTCTGGGACCGTTCCTGGACAAGGCAGACATAATTGCCGTGCATCACACGGAAACTGACCTCCCCGTTCCCAGTCGTGATATCGCTCCCCACAATCTTTCCGTCTTTCCTGATAGAGACCCGCAGCCCGTTCTGCGGTTTCTTGTCCCGGCGTACTGAAAGGGTTACCACGCCGATACCCTGACTTTTTCTCCCGATCTCCGGGACCGTATACATAACATTCTTCCGGATATGTTCCTTTTCGAAGATCCGGCATCCCATAACAAGAGCATCGATAATATCCGGTTTTACATCGCAGAGGACATAGTCCCGGCCTCCCCTGATATGGACGACTGCCTTGTCGCCAAAAAGCGACCCTTCGGTATCCACAAAGAGCGCTCCTTCCGGCTCACCTTTTAAGAATGCAAGATAATACTTGCTGTTCCCTTCTTTTGCCACGGCGATAGCATTCAGGTGCCGGGATGCGGTAAGCGTGAGCAGTTCAGCGAGGGAATATGTGCCCAGATATTTTGACCCCTTGAGAATGTTTTCCAGCAGTTCCTGAAGATCCATGAATTAATCCTCTTACGTGCACGCCGGGGAATTGTTTGATCTCCCACAGACTGCCTTTTTAATAATCTCGATCATTTATTCGCAACCGGTGTATTATATATTTGCGAAGTTATCTTCGCGCAAATGAAGGAGAACCCCGTTTAACAGAAATTTCACTGCAATCTCATCTTCACACCATAAGAGGATTCCGTTATAGCCAGCCCGGGAATCGCCATGCATAAGTTGTATGAGATATAACGGTATTTCTGCTTATGATCTTTTACCCGATGGTGATCTCCGCTGTTGCGGTTCTTGCTACCCTTGTCTACGCATCGTACCTGGACATCAAGGACCGTCGCGTGCCGTTCAGGACATGGTACCCGATGGTTATTGTAGGAATCGCAGCAACGATCGTACTCTTCTACCAGCAGACCGGAAATATCAGCCTGATCGTTGGTTACCTCGCCCTGATAACCAGTTTCTTTTACGCGGACTATATCGACAACCGCGACCCTGAAACCCCGTTCAGGTTCTCTTACCTTGCAGCAGTTCTTGCCCTTCCCGCCATCTCCTGGTTTATCATACCAGCCATTTCTACAGGAAAACTGCCCGAACTCCAGCTCATCCCCTGGTACGTAATGTTTGTCGGGCTTCTTGCCTATGTATCCTACCGGGAATCCAGAAAAAGACCGGAGCGAAAACTTACGGCAAAACAGATCCGGAAAGACACCATGATGGATTCAAATGTGGAAGCAGTATTAACCCGCTGGTATTTCGTTCTGGTTATCATCATCCTTGCCATCGCGTCATTCTACATGATCGGTGGTGGGAGCTGGGGAGTATCCGGCATTTATATCGCCCTCGCGGCCATCTTCTGTGGTGTCTTTTACATCTTCGGTCAGATGCACTTTTTTGGCGGTGCCGATGCATGGGCACTTATCTTCATCGCTTTCTGCATCCCGACATTCCCCATAACCCCACTCCTCAATACGCCACCGCTCGGGTTCCTCTCCTTCTCGGTGCTGATCAATGCGCTGATCCTCAATCTGGTCGCACCGGTGGGTATTTTCATCATCAATATCTTAAAAGGAAACCGTGCCCCACTCCAGTACATGTTCTTCGGGTTCCCGGTCGAGGGAGACAAGATCCGGGATTCATGGGGCTTTGTGATGGAGGACTTCACCGAAACAACGGGCACCGTGGAGCGGAAATTTATCGGGTTCTGGGACTCCCTGCGCAGGATGCGTTCTGACGAAGGCAGGGTCTACACAAAGGATCTCCGGGAACACCCTGAAGAGTTCGAAAAGGAACTGGGGCTCTACAAAAAAGCAGGAAAGGTCTGGATCTCCTATGCGGTCCCGTTCATTATCCCGATCACGGCTGGCCTCATCACTGCTATCATCTGCGGGGATTTCCTACTCGCGATCATGACCTTCATTACCGGTGGTGCGTAAGGTGCTTCCCCTCCGGTTCTCCGGTGGAGGGCTGATCCCGGTGATCGTGCAGGATACAAAAACCCGGGATATCCTTATGATGGCATATGCAAATGAGGAAGCAGTACACCTGACAGAGACTACCGGCTTTGCCCACTACTTTAGCCGGAGCCGGAAAAAACTCTGGAAGAAAGGCGAGGAGAGCGGCCATTTCCAGAAAGTTGTAAAAATCTTGGTGGACTGCGATGAGGACTGCCTCCTCTACGAAGTTGAGCAGACCGGTGCTGCCTGCCATACCGGCTACCGTAGCTGCTTCTTCAGATCGCTTGACGGGGATATTATCGGCCGGAAGATCGTTGACCCGGAAAAAGTCTATGGCAGGACCGGGCACTGATACCGGGTCCGGCGCCGGACATTTTCATCGGGTATCCCCTGCGGCAGGCATACGATGAGACGACATGTATGAACAATTCACCTGATACACCAGAAGCCACAAACCGGTTAAAAGAGCAGACCGCTCACCTTTCAGTCATCTCCAATACCGGTCTTGTAATTCTGAAATTCGGTGTGGGCTTTGCCATCGGCTCAGTGAGCATCATCTCTGAGGCCATCCACTCCTCCATGGACCTGCTTGCCGCAGTCATCGCCTTTTTCTCGGTGAAGAAATCCGCAGAGCCTCCCGATGCCAGCCACTCTTTCGGGCATGGGAAATTCGAGGACGTCTCCGGGCTCATCGAGGCGCTGCTCATCTTTGCCGCGGCGATCGTGATCATCGTTGAAGCATCCCTCAAGCTGCTGGTATGGCAGGGGCAGACGTTTTCTCCCACCCTGCTGTCAGCCGGTATTGCGGTAATGGGCATATCCGTGCTCGCCAACTGGTATGTCTCCACGCGTCTCATGAAGGTGGCATTGGCGACGGAGTCCATAGCTCTTGAGAGCGACGCATGGCACCTGCGGACGGATATTTATACGTCCCTTGGGGTTTTTGCAGGATTGATCCTGATCCATTTCACCGGCCTTACGGTTCTCGACCCGATCATAGCCATTGCGGTTGGCCTTGTGATCCTGAACGCAGCTATCAATCTCCTGAAACGATCGTTTTCCGATCTCATCGACCATTCGATCCCCAAACTGGACGAAGATCGGATCAAGGCGATCATTTGCGCTCATGCAAGCGAATATGCCGGGTTCCATGGCCTCCGTACACGGCGGTCAGGGCCGGAAATATTTATTGAGTTTCACCTGGTGGTTCCCGGTGAAGTTTCTGTTAACCAGTCCCACGATCTTGCCGATCACCTTGAAGCAGACCTGCTCGTGGAGTACTCGAGAGCAAATGTGACCATCCATATCGAGCCCTGCAACAAAGGATGTACCCGGTGCGGTTCGTTTTGTACATATTATGAAAAGGAAAAACTGCACAAACCTTGAATGCAGGGAGTCCGTGTTTTTTTTAAAACGTTTAAAAAAACCGGACTGGCGGCAGGGATCGTTTTTCTTGATCCACATCACCTGTACCCGGTCTTTTGGAAGCGTAACGACAAACGATGCCCCCCGGTCATCGGGAACCAGCGTATTCTCCTCTCATCTCACCTTGTAGATAGAGACATATGATAGATATGCTCACCTCTATTGCCCTCTTTTAAATGTATATATCAACATATTCTATGTCGAAAAACTGTATATTAACTCTGGTCAAGGTTATGATCGAACACCATGAAAACGAAACGGAGTTCGTATGTATTTGTGACAGTGTGCCTCGCGGCATTACTCATAGTATCGATGCTTGTTGCCGGCTGTACCAGCAACGGGACAACAAATTCGGTTCCTGCCACCGCTTCCGCAGCTGCTACGGCAGCTCCTACTGCAGCCCCGGCAACGGCTACTGCTACGGCAACCCAAACCACCAGTGCAGCTGCCTCTTCCGGCCAGACACTTACCCTGACCGGTTCGACCACGGTCCTGCCTATCGCTCAGGCTGTCGCTGATGCCTACATGCAGGCCCACCCGGATGCAAACATCCAGGTCTCCGGCGGCGGGTCCGGCGTCGGTATCCAGGCCATCATCAACCAGAAAGTGGATATCGGTATGAGTTCTGCTGATGTCTCGGCAGCCCAGAAGGCACAGGACAGCAATATGAACATCATCACCATTGCCCATGACGGTATTGCGATCATTGTCAACCCGGCAAACACCGTTCAGGACATCTCCCTTGATCAGGTCAAGGGGATCTACAACGGAAGCGTCACCTCCTGGTCATCCCTCAGCGGGGCTGGGGTTCCAAATTCAAACAACCAGATCGTGCTCGTCGGTCGCGACAGCTCCTCCGGTACCCGTACCTACTTTGATCAGGTCGTGATGCAGAACACAAACGACTCCCTGTCCATGCACGAGGACAACTCGAACGGAGCAGTTCTCCAGGAAGTCGCCCAGACACCCAATGCAATCGGGTACATCTCCATCGGTTACCTCGATAACACGGTAAAGGCACTCCCGATCGTGACAACTAATGGCCACGTCATCGTCCCGAGCGTCGCCACGGTCAAGGACAAAACCTACCCGATCCACCGTGACCTTTACATGATCACCAACGGCAAGCCCACCGGCCTTGCAAATGATTACATCAATTTCCTCCTCAGCCCAGCCGGCCAGCAGATTGTCGTTGCCCAAGGGTATGTCGCTCTGAACAGCTGACGGGGAACATCTCTTAACCTTACTTTTTTACCCACAGGGAGGTGACACATCATTACCCAGAGAGAACAATCTGTCGTAACATGCCCGGGAAACACCGCGATGGTCTCCCGCATGAAAGAAAAATTCGTCAGATCCGTATTCTTCCTCACAGCATTCTTCGCAGTCATCGTTGTTGCATTCATCCTGCTCTTCTTGTTCCGGGACGGCTATTCGATTTTCGAGACCGTGGGAGTACTGAATTTCCTTTTCGGGACGATCTGGGCTCCGGCCCAGGTAGTGCCCAGTTACGGGATATCTGCACTCATCATCGGCACGCTCCTTGTCACATTCGGAGCCATGGTCTTTGCCGTCCCGCTTTCCATCGGCTGTGCGATCTACATCTCTGAGCTCGCCACCCCCCGGGTGAAAAGCATCCTCAAGCCGGCTACCGAACTGCTTGCCGGCATTCCCTCAGTCGTGTACGGGTTCTTCGGCATGATCGTGCTGAGTACCTTCATCCGGATCACGTTCAACATCCCCAGCGGGCAGACCTGGCTCGCCGGGTCGATCCTTCTTGGAATCATGGCACTCCCCACGATCATCAGCGTCTCGGAGGATGCAATCAGCTCAGTTCCAAGAGAATACCGCGAAGGGTCTCTTGCAACCGGGGCAACCCGCTGGCAGACCATCAGCCGGGTCATTGTCCCTGCAGCCCTCTCCGGGATCGCGGCGGCGATCATCCTGGGGATCGGCCGTGCGATCGGCGAGACCATGGCGGTCATCATGGTGACCGGGAATACCGCTATCATTCCCAACCCGGTCTGGAATGTGCTCTCTTCCGTCCGCACCCTGACCGGTACCCTTGGTATCGAGACAGGAGATGTTGCGGTCGGGAGCGAACACTACCATGCGCTGTTCGGTGTGGCAGTGGTACTCCTCCTCATCACGCTCATTATCAACCTGAGCGCGGTTGCCATCCTTTCGCATCTCCGGGATGGGAGAGGTGCAGGCAGGGCGAAACGGTCATGGCTTCATATCCCCGCTTTCTCCCCGATCAAGGACAAACTCCTCCCATATTCCCGGATCGTTCTCCTTGCCCTCATTGCGCTCATGCTCCTTGCTACAGGCCTCTGGGAGGTTGCTCTCATCATCATTCTTGCGGCAGCGGTCTGGCACTACGGCGGGGATCGGATCTCGCGACGCCACATTGAGATCTTTGCCTTTGGCTGCGTCATTGCTGCGACAGTTGCAGTCCTTGCCATCCTCGCGATCATCCTCGGATATATCATTATAAACGGCCTGCCTGCCATCTCATGGGATTTCCTGACGCAGGGGCCCACGGACCTTGGCCGAAGCGGTGGGATCTTCCCGGCGATTATCGGCACCCTGTATCTCGTGGCCGGCGCGATCCTCATTGCGCTTCCCCTTGGCGTAGGGGCGGCAGTCTACCTGGTCGAATATACCCGCGAAGGAAGGATCACGAAACTGATCCGTACCGGTGTCGACCTCCTGAACGGGACACCCTCGATCGTCTTTGGCCTCTTTGGCTTTGCCTTCCTCGTGCTCTTCCTTGACATCGGTGTATGCCTCCTTGCCGGTATGATCACCCTCGCGCTGATGGTGCTGCCAACCGTGATCCGTACCACGGAAGAGTCCCTCAAAAACATCCCGCAGTCCCTCCGCGAAGGGAGCCTGGCACTTGGAGCGACGCAGTGGCAGACAATCAAAAACGTGGTCATCCCTCCCGCCATCCCGGGGATCGTGACCGGCGCAATCCTCTCGATTGGCAGAGCAGCCGGCGAGACTGCGCCGATCATGTTTGTCGCGGTCGTCTTCTCGACCCGGTTTTTGCCAACCTCGCTTTTCCAGCCGGTAATGGCACTGCCATATCATCTCTTCATCCTCTCCACGAACGTACCGGGCTCCTCAACGAACAAGTACGGGACGGCACTCGTCCTCCTGATGCTGGTCGTGGCGTTTTACTCGGTTGCGATCCTGATCAGGAATCATTATGCAAGAAAGGCACGGGGATAACTTATGTCGGACACAACAATCATTTCCACGCGGAACCTGAACCTCTGGTATAACGAGAAACATGCACTCCAGGATATTTCCATGGAGATTGAAAAGAAAAAGACCACTGCATTGATCGGCCCGTCCGGGTGCGGGAAATCCACGCTCCTGCGGTGTTTCAACCGGATGAACGATCTCATCAACCGGGTAAAGATCACCGGGGAACTCCTGCTTGATCAGGAGAACATACTCTCCTGCGACATGGACGTGGTATCATTGAGGAAACGGGTCGGCATGGTCTTCCAGCGGCCAAACCCGTTTCCAAAATCCATCTACGAGAATGTTGCATACGGGCCCCGGGTTCACGGTACCAACGACCGGAAGGAACTGGATACAATCGTGGAAAAAAGCCTGAAGCACGCTGCACTCTGGGAAGAAGTCCGGGACCGGCTGGACGAGTCCGCACTCGGGCTCTCGGGCGGCCAGCAGCAGCGGCTCTGCATCGCACGGACCCTCGCGGTCGGACCCGAAGTGATCCTCATGGACGAGCCCTGTTCGGCACTCGACCCGATCGCGACGGCAAAGATCGAGAACCTCATCGAGATGCTCAAAGAGGATTACACGGTCATCATCGTCACGCACAACATGCAGCAGGCAGCCCGTGTCAGTGACTATACCGGGTTCATGTACCTCGGTAAACTGATCGAGTACGACAAGACAACAAACATCTTCGAACACCCCAAAGAAGACCTGACCGAGAATTATATCACCGGCCGGTTCGGGTGAGGTGGGAATATGACGGATAAATTCCATTCGGAACTTAAAGACCTCAAAAAAGGAGTCTCGGAAATGGCGCGGTTTGCCCTCTCGATGCTCCAGGACTCGCAAGATGCATTTATCAACCAGGATGACGCCCTTGCAACAAGCGTTCTGGACAGGAAAGACCGGCTACGGGAGATGACGGGTAGGCTTGAAGAGAACTGCTACCAGCTCATCGCCTTAAACCAGCCGGTGGCAAAAGACATGCGGACGATCGTCTGCTCTCTCAAGGTCATCGCCGCCTCGGAAAGGATCGGGAGGTATGGCAAATCGACCGCGAAGATCGTAAAAGAGATCGCCGGCAAACCCCATATTGCAAACATGATGAGCCTTCCCCTCATGTCAGAGTACGTGCTTGCGATGATCGATGATTCCGTCACTGCCTACGAGACAGAGAACATAAAAAAACTCGAAGGTTTTTCGGCGCGGGACGACGCGATCGATGCGCTGCGCCATTCCATCTTCCGTGAGGCGATCACGTATATGATGGAGAATCCAAAGACGATCACGCAGGCCACATTCTATATCATTATCGCCCGGTACCTGGAGCGCTGCGCAGACCATGCCTGCAAGATCGCCGAGAATGTCCAGTATATGGAAACCGGTGAGATGGTAGAGATCAAATAACCGAGGTTTCCCTGTGCAGGGTCCACACAGAGTGCCGGATCCGGTCAGTTGTTTACAATAATCGTTCCTTTTATTGATGGATTATCTGCGCAGTGATACGTATACGTTCCCGGCACGGTGAACGTGAACTGGAACCGGTTGTTGGTACCAAGCAGGGGGGAAGTAAACGAATCCGGATCCCCGGCGTCAGAGGTGACGATATGGCGTCCTATATCGATATTGAGCCAGGTGACGGTGACCGTGCGCTGGATCACGAGGATCTGGGGATTGACGCCCGCACTTCCGATCAGGACGGTGGTCTTTGGGGTATACACCGGTGTCGGGGAGGGGGCCGGCTGGGACGACGGACTTGTGCAACCTGTCACAAGGATGAGCATGCCAACCAGCAGGAGTGTACCGGCCAAGAGCGTGAACTGACCGGAGCGAACGTGCATATAGTACGGTTTATTCTATTGCATTAAAATGTCGTGGTCGCCCGCCCCACACCGCACGGCGACCGAACGACGGGAGACCGGGATTCGCGCAGTACCTGTCGCGGGCCGACGATCACAGGACGAACGCGACCTCGTGTCGGCCCGCACCAGGTATTAATGATGCCGGGAACGTGTACAGCACCCGCAGTCCATCAGCATCCTGCGGAATGATGTAGACCAGGTCCACCGTGCCGGTGATCCCGGGCAGTGCATCGTATGAGACCTTGGATCCGATCCCGGTGGAATAATAGTTGTTCCCACGGGAATCAGCTAGGACAAAGTCACCGGAGGGGATACTGATTGTCGTATCCAGGTTAAAATTCTGAATGCTGGCAGTTACCGTATAAAATCGGCCTGCGTTGAACGTGTTCTGCCCGGCACGTGCCTGCGTTATCATAACCTGAAGATTGCCATCACGGACCGGCTCATTAATTTCATAACTGGGCACCGGAGTCGGCGATGCCGCTCCCGAACTGATCGCGGTTGACATATTCATACCGGTTACCATGGAAAGATGGAGCACCGGGATGACCAGATAGATGCCGACCAGGATGAAAAATACCAAAACGATCGCAGGTATCAGGTATTTTTTTACTTCATGGAGTGGCGTTTTGAGCGGAAGGGGCCCGCCGCATTTAATGCAATGCTCATAGATTGACGGGTTCTCGGTCCCGCACCAGGGACACCTTTTTATTGACATAGATCGCCACCGTATCTTCCCGATAGTTACCATTATCAGGGCACAGGACAGGTCTAGGAAAAATGGTATCTCCTGCCGCAAGCTCTGGATGTGTGAGTACTATGTTGCGCCCGCCTTCCTTATTGAATTTTCTTTTTTATTTTCAGTGTCGGATGAATGTCGGTTCCCGTCAGGATCCAGATATCAGTACTTCACTAATTTCAGATTGGAACAATAATCCCAAATTTTCCTGCACACCCCAAATCCGGATTCTGGCCCATAATGGCCTCCGGGGACCCGATCGGGTACCAGACGATACAAAGTCCGGTCAAAAAACACCCCTTACAGAACACCGCTAAAGGGAAAATATAACGCCCCGCAATTTGACCGGTTTATGATTTTCGCCACAAATCGCGGGGATAATTTCCGTGGTGGACAAAATGGTTCCATTTTTGTGTTCACCACCAGATCCCGATGGGAAAATAAGCCCGTTTCGGCCCCGGATTATGGGGCGAGACCGTATGTATAAGGGCAGGGTGTTTTTATCCCATAATGGGTGGGAGAATTGAGAGAAGTACTGGATATGCACAATCTGTATCCATAATGTTCCGACCAAGGGGACCGCGAACAGGGAGCGGGTCATAAACAAAAATGAAGATTTTCAGGAGAAATGCCGGACACGATTATACCGGCCCCCGTGACGTTCATACAATGCCTGCGGATATGATGCACGGGTGAAAGAAAAATAAAAAAAATAGGAGTCGCAGGGGTCTTTATCACCCGGTACGACTGATCGCGAACGACACCTGGGACGCTCTGGTCTGGTTCCCCGTGATCCTGTTCTGCTGCATCACGCTGCAGGCAGGACGTGGACAATGGCCTGGAGAATCGCGATGATAATGTTAAGGAATACAGTCCAATCAAACATTCTCGCTCACCTCCCTTAAGTGGGTATGAAGGTTACTTCTCCATGTATCGTAATAATGTTGGCGATGAGTGAAAAAATTTTTGCAGTAAAATTTAAATGAAAAAAGGAAGGGATTTCGTCATCCGGATTCTCAAAACCAGTGAATCTCCCTGAGATAATGCTTTCACGGCTTTTCTGGCTTTTCCAGTTTCTCCAGCCGCCGTTCGATCCGGGCAAGGGATTGCTGGATCAGCAGGAGTGCGGCAATGGCAATGGCCCAGAGAAGAAATTCCACGTGCAGCATAACGAAAATCCCTGCCACGACCGCCCCGGCAATAACCGCAGACCATCCCTCATTCCAGGACTCCGGGCCTTGCGGTAACGATCGAATATGGACAAACAACGCGCTCAGGAATACCAGTACCAGGAGTAACGCAGCGAGCACGACCTGCATGGTAACAAAGCCGTATACTGCGATTGCTGCACCAATACCCGTGAAAAGAACCAGGTATTTTTTCTCCATGAACAATTCCCTCTTCCGACTGTATTGCCAGTACCTTATGGTGCGGAACGATAATCCTGCCGATATGGAAAAAACTGGCCGTGAACCCGGATCAGGTTCCGGATAAAGTCACATGGCTCCAAAAATGATCATGTTTACGCAGGGTTGCCGGGGTCGATTCGGGCCGGAGGGGTAGGAGGTCACCCCCATCCCCCCCATTGCTGTATGAAACCGGGATACCCGGAATATTGAATTCGATGGATATATTAGATCTAAGAATTATTCTCCTAGAAAACTGGCAGAATTAATTAAAAAAAAGGTTGGGCCAATTCCTAGAGAAAATTTCTTCCCGGAAGAGCCAGACTTACTTTATAGATACTTTAAGGCAAATTCTTCGAAAAATCAAGATGAAATTTACGAAATATCAGAACGCTTTTTTGAAGTTTTCAGATATATGACCGTAGATGAAAGATTTTTGTTGGTTGATGCAGTAAAAAATTTATGCCCGTGTGGTTTCCCCCATGAAATTCATATAAGACTTGATCTTCTTTCAAGAATTCAAAATAAATCAGAAGATGAGATTATTGCAATTTTTTCGAAATTAAATTGCGTGGGGTTTTCAACTACAGTGGCCCAAGAAAAAGAGAAGGATAGTAGGATGGTTTGTAATTCATTTAATCGAATCACGATTAAATATATCCCATTGCTCGTTAATTGTCGAGAAAATTGTACTGAAATTGTAATTGAAATAATTAACACGATCTACTGGAGAGCTTGTCCTGATTGTGCTAGAAATGCAATTGAACGTTGTGATTCATTGTTAAGTTCGTTCGCGGGATATCCAGATAATGAACAAAATACTGGTTAAATCAAATTATTATGTGAAATTATGATTTGTAGTTAAATTATTGGATCACATTTGTTTTCACACACCTCCCTACCCTCGCCGAACCCCTTATAAACCCCAACGCCTCATATCTTTAACTATCAACGATACTCTGTCGTTGAACGAATAGTATACAACACCATACTATATGGGAGAGAATATTTTATGATACTGGTACCAGATACGAGCGTCCTCATCGACGGGCGCATAACATCGATGATAAAGGCCGGTGAATACAAAGGAGCAACAATAATCGTCCCGGAAGCGGTGATAGCAGAACTCGAAGCCCAGGCAAATAACGGACGCGAAATAGGGTTCTCGGGCTTAAACGAGCTGCAGTCGCTGTGCAAAATGGCCGAGGAGAAAACCATAGAACTCAAATTCTCCGGTATCCGCCCCACGCTCGAGCAGGTCAAGCTTGCAAGCGGCGGCGAGATCGATGCGATGATCAGGGGCATCGCCATTGAGAATGCTGCACGGTTTATCACGAGCGACAACGTGCAGGCCGAAGTGGCGCGGGCAAAAGGGCTCGACGTCATCTACTTAAAACCGCAGATCACCGATTTTGTCCCGCTCGGGATCGACCAGTTCTTTGACGAGCACACCATTGCCGTGTACCTCAAGGAACGGGTGCCCCCGGCCGCAAAGAAGGGCACCATCAACGACATGAAACTCGTGAAGATCCGCGACCAGCCATGCAGCGAGTACGAACTCCGCAACCTCGCGCAGGAGATCCTCGAACGGGCAAAACGGGACCCTGACGGATTCATCGAAGTCGAGAAGCGGGGCATAACGGTCGTCCAGATCGGCTCCCTGCGCATCGCGATTGCGAGGAGGCCGTTCTCGGACGGCATGGAGATCACTGCCGTGCGCCCTATCGTGGACATCACGCTCGACAACTACGCGAAATCCGACGTCATCAAGAAAAGGATCGTCTCCAACCAGAGAGGCCTTATTATCGCCGGGTCTCCCGGCGCAGGAAAGACCACGCTCGCCCAGGGGATCGCGACGTACCTCTCCGATGCAGGCTATGTCGTCAAGACCATGGAAGCGCCCCGCGAACTCCAGGTGCCCGACCAGATCACGCAGTACACCACGCTCGACGGCAGCATGGCCAACACCGCCGATGTCCTCCTGCTCGTGCGCCCGGACTTTGTCATCTTCGACGAACTGCGGAAGAACGAGGACTTCACGGTCTTTGCCGACATGCGGCTTGCCGGCCTCGGCATGGTCGGGGTCATCCACGCAAACAGCGTGCAGGATGCGCTCCAGCGCTTCTCCGACCGTGAGGACTTCTCCGTTCTCTCGCAGATCATCAACACGATCGTGTTTCTGGAAAAAGGTGTCGTCACGAAGATCTACGATGTCGGTTTTACCATCAAGGTACCCGAAGGCATGGGTAACGAAATGCATATCCGGCCCGTGACAACCGTCACCGAATCCGAGACCGGAAAACTCGTGCTCGATGTGTTCCGGTACGACGGCCAGACGATTGTCATGCCGGTGCTTGAGAGTACCGCCGCCGCACCTGCCGCACGAAGCACCCCGGCGCCGCAGGCCACCAGCATCAGCCAGCCGGTCTTCCCGGTCAACAAACCGGGCAGTTCCCTTTCATCCATCCCGGACGCGACCCCCAAGGCCCCGAGCGACGAACGCCCCGGCTGGAAACTTGCCGAAAAGGAGATCCAGCGCGAGATCGGGCGGTACACGGACGGTGCTGTCGATGTCGATATGATCAGCGATACAAAAGCTGTCGTCTACATCGATGACAAGGATGTCCCGGCCGCTATAGGGAAGGGAGGCAAGAATATCTCGGCCATCGTCAACAAGATCGGGATCGGCATCGATATCAAGCCCAGGTCTGAATTTGACCGGCAGATTCAGGTAACGCCACAGAAAGCGGAAGGGGAGTTTTCAGTCGGAAGCGGGATCAAGATCCAGACCGACAAGAAACAGCTCGTCATCGTCGCTCCCGAACAGTCAGGGAAGATCGTGGACGTCTTTGCGGGGAAGGAGTACCTCTTCACGGCGACGGTAAACGAGACCGGAGAGATCAGCCTCGCCAAGAACTCGAGCATCGCACAGGAAATGATCCGGCGCTACCAGAATAACGAGAATATCAAGCTGAGGCCGGTATAACACCCCCTGTTTTTTTACAAGAATACTTTCACATACTATAAGGAGAGGTGAAGGGATTTTGAGCGAATTTGATCTGGGCAGATTTGAAGAAGAAGCGCACGAACGGTGGCTCCACGCGTTTGAGTCCAACCCTTCGAACCGCGAAAAATATTACATAACCGTCGCGTTCCCGTACCCGAGCGGCGCCATGCACGTCGGCCACGGCCGGACGTACATCGTTCCCGATGTGATCGCACGGTTCTGGCGGATGCGGCAGAAACAGGTGCTCTTCCCGATGGCGTTCCATGTCACGGGAGCACCGGTCGTCGGTATCTCAAAGAGGATCGCGAGAAACGATCCAAAGACGATCCACCTGTACCGCGACCTCTATAAGGTCCCGCAGAACGTTTTGGAAGAATTCACGAACCCGCTGACGATTGTCAAGCACTTTGCTGCCGAGTACCAGCGCGTGATGACCTCGTGCGGTCTCTCGATCGACTGGAGACGGCGTTTTATCACCGTGGACCCGACTTACAGCAAGTTCGTCGAGTGGCAGTGGAAACACCTGTACGAGGCAGGACATGTCATCAAGGGCGTGCACCCGGTCCGGTACTGCACGGTCGATGACAACCCGGTTGGTGACCACGATCTCCTCGAAGGGGACAAGGCAGAAGTGATCAAGTTCACGCTCGTCATGTTCCGGTTCGGCGATGCGTTCATCCCCACCGCCACGCTCAGGCCCGAGACGATTCACGGGGTCACCAACCTCTGGGCAAACCCGAACGTCACGTACGTGAAAGCGCTCGTGGATGGCAAGGCCTGGATCGTCTCAAAGGAAGCCGCCGAAAAACTCGTGTTGCAGGACCACACGGTCGAGGTAAAAGAAGAGATCGCGGGTAAAGATCTCGTCGACAAGACTGTCAGCCACCCGCTCTGCGGCATCGTCCCGATCCTCCCGGCTGACTTTGTCGACCCCGACATGGCGACCGGGATGGTCATGAGCGTACCCGCCCACGCACCTTTCGATTATATCGCCCTCCGTGACCTCCAGCAGCAGGGAAAGTACACGACCATCAAGCCCGTTCCCCTGATCAAGGTTGAGGGTTACGGGGAAGTCCCGGCGCAGGACGCGATAGAACGGGCCGGCATCCACCACCAGATGGACAGCCGGATGGACGCGCTCACGCAGGAGATCTATTCTACCGAGTTCTCAAAAGGAAAACTGTTCGCAAAGTTCGGCGGAAAACCGGTCCGGGTCGCACGCGAGGATATGGCGCAGGAGATGCTCGACAAGTACGACTCAGTCGTTATGTACGAGTTCGATTCCCGCCCTGTCATCTGCCGGTGCGGGAACAAGGTCAAGGTCAAGATCCTCCACGACCAGTGGTTCCTGAAGTACAGCGACCCCGCGTGGAAGCAGCAGGTCACCGACCACTTAAAGGACATGGCTCTCGTGCCCCCCGAGGTCCGCACCGAGTTCGACCGGACTGTCGGCTGGCTCAAGGACTGGGCCTGCACCCGGCGTGTCGGCCTTGGGACGAAGTTCCCGTGGGACCCGGCCCAGCTTATCGAGCCGCTCTCCGATTCAACCGTCTACATGTCCTATTACACGATCGCCCATAAGATCCGGGAGATCGACCCGAAACTCCTCACCCCCGAAGTCTTCGATTATATCTTTCTCGGGAAAAAGTCCCCTGACCTGCCCGAGAAGAAGAAACTCGATGCGATGCGGGAAGAGTTCCTGTACTGGTACCCGTACGACTTCCGGTTCTCGGCAAAGGACCTTATCAGTAACCACCTCACCTTCCAGATCTTCCACCATGTAACGATCTTCCCGAAGGACAAACTCCCGAAGGGCATGGTCGTTTTCGGTATGGGCCTCTTAAACGGCGCGAAGATGTCGTCATCTAAGGGAAATGTCTTCCTGCTGGAGGATGCGGTTAGCGAGTTCGGTGCCGATACCGTCAGGATGTTCTTGACCGGCAGCGCCGAGCCATGGCAGGACTTTGACTGGAGAAACGAACTCGTCCTCTCCACGAAAAAGCAGATCGAGCGGTTCTATGCGACCATTATGGAACTGAAAGGGGCACAGGGCGAGCCACAGGACATCGACCGCTGGCTGATCAGCCGGCTCCAGGAGCACATCGTAAAGATGACCGCGGCTCTCGAAAACTTCCAGACCCGGCAAGCTTTGCAGGAAGCCTCGTTTGGAATCGAGACCGACCTGAAGTGGTACCGCCGCCGGCTGCCCGAAGGCTGCGATGGCAGCAGGGAACTTGCCACGCTCTGTTCAGTCTGGACCCGGCTCCTTGCGCCGTTCATCCCGTTCACGGCAGAACACTTGTGGACGGAGATGGAAAACAGGGATCTCATCTCGTTTGCCGAATGGCCGGTTGCAGACGAGAAACTCATCAACACGAAGATCGAGCTTGCCGAGGAACTCCTCGCCCGCACGGTAGAGGATATCGAATCGATCAAAAAACTGATCCAGATCACGCCAAAGTCGCTTTCCATCGTGCTCGCTCCCGCATGGAAGTACGAGGTCTTCCGGACGATTGCACAGTCGACCAACCGGAACACGGTGATCAAGGAGATCATGAAGAACGACGAGATGAAGACGCGGGGCAAAGAGGCGACCGACGCGGCAAAGCAGTGCACCACCCTTATCCACCGCCTGCCCCCGCAGGTCGTGGAGCCGCTCGCAAAAGAGCGCTTGAACGAGCGTGCGGTCTTTGAGGCGGCACAGGCATTCCTCGAAAAGGAGTTTGGTGTCCCGGTCCATATCACCGACGCGGAGTCGAGCGGCCATGCAAAAGGGGCGACTGCCCTGCCGTTCAAGCCGGCGATTGTGATCGAATAATCTCCTTTTTTTCACGTATCAGACGGTCGGGGCTGCTACCCTGAAAAACCGGTGAGTCCAACGTCGTGATCCTGGGGTGGATCACGTCACCGGCTCGCCACGGTACCCGTGGGATGCCAGTATCGCGGATACCTTCTGCATCCATCCGGGATCGCCGGATGGTAGGGTTATCAGGTGAGACGTATCCGGTGGCGTTCCGGATACAGCCTCTATGACAAGAGGTCTGATCTCCTCGATCCAGATCCGGGCAAGGACGGGATCGGCAGTCTGGATATCCGCTCTCCCGATCATTCTGCCTACGACCCCGCCACGGGAATCAAAGATCACCATGTGATAACACCGGAATTCCCGACAGATCTGCGGCCGGGTCGGGTAGATCGCACATACCGCTCCCGGTCTTTCAGGGTTCTTGCGCATGAAGATACAGCCCGTGCGGGAACCTGATGTACCCCATTTTCCTGAGATGAATTCCTCATCGATCTCGTCGGCAAACTCCGGCTGCACATGCACCGGGAAAACCTCGCCGGTGATCCCGTTCCTGCAGTAATAGTCCTGTTCAGTCAGCTGACGCTCGATCCTGATGTATGCGCCAAGACTTGTGCAGCATTTTCCGCAGCCGTCGCAGACAAAAGTCACCATGCCCGTACCACGATCAGTGTGCAGTAATGAAGGGAAAAATTGAGAGAGAGGGCGAGGAGTTATTCCTCAGCCACGCTCTTTGCCCGCTTTACCCGCTCCTTCGTGGAGAAACCCGTCGCTGCGTCCAGGAATTTCCTGAACCGCTTGTTGGTGTCGATGATCACCTCATCGCTTGCCGTGGTATCGGATTCGGTGTTTATCCGGAGTGTTTTTCCATCGGCACCGCAGATCGCTTCCAGATTTTTGAGGGCGCCGAACCGGATCCGGTATGCTTTCCCGTTCTTTTCCGGCTCAACGCCGAAGCAGTTTTTGAGTTCTGCAACGATTCTTGGTTCGAGGTCTTTGGTCAGCCCTCTTTTGATGGGGTACTCCTGCATACACTTTTTTAGGTAGTGCGTGTATGTTAATTTAATGACGACCGATTCCTCGCATGATCTCCAGATCTTTTCAAAACCGCTTCCCGGTGAAGGCACGTCGGTGCTGATGGGGTTCCCCGGGAGCGGACTTGTCGGTACTATCGCCCTCCAGTACATGGTCGACCAGCTCGAATTTGAGCTGGCCGGCACCATGACCTCCCGGTACTTCCCCCCCCTTGCCATGATGAACAAGGGTGTGATCAACGACCCGGTCAGGCTGTACATGAAAAACGATATCGCTGCAATCGTCGCCGACATCCCGATCCACCCCATGATCTGCTACGAGATCTCAAACGGCATCCTCGACTGGCTTGCGCCGTACAAGCCAAAAGAAGTGCTCACTATTGCCGGGATCGTAACAAACGAGTCGGAGAAGCGTGTGTTTGGCGTTGCGACAACAACCGAAGCCCTCCAGCGGATACAGGATCACACGGTTGTCCTGCCGATCGGGAGCATATCCGGTATTGCATCAAGTATCCTTACAGGATGCAAAATCCGGGGCATACCGGCCTACGGGCTCCTGGGAGAGACCGTCAACGCTCCCGATCCGCGTTCGTCAGCAGCGACGATCGAAGTGCTCAACAAGATGTACAACCTTGGCCTCGACATCAAACCCCTTATGGAGCAGGCAGAGGAGATCGAACAAAGCATGCACAAGCTTTCCGAAGAAGTCCAGCAATCCGCAGATACAACACCGAAAAAAGATCTGCCGATGTACGGGTGATCCACGATGAAGTGCGCTGCTTTAACCGGTATATCTCCTGAAGTGATCCGGGATCTCCGGATTGGGAAACCCCGCACCATCGAGCTTCAGAGTGCCCATAACATTGTGACTATTGCCGGTGTCGAGCCCGGGCCCGAAGTTCATCTCTTCATGACCTCAATCGATATCGAAGATTTGGGTCCGGGAGATACCGGGATCTGCGTGGATCTTCTCTCATCGGTGATCTCCATGAAACGGATCGTGGAATACGCCCAGGGGTTATATTACGAGGAACGGGAACGAATGTCGGCCCGTGTGCAGGTGAAGTACTGCTCTTCGTCCACCGTAAAAGAAGTCTTCCATGAAAGTCTCTGTGCCCCGACCCAGGTGGAAGTGCTCAAGTCCTCGTGTTATCATGCCGGATGATTACAATCTTTTCCGGTTTGCTGCCCCTCTTTTTTGATGTGTTTATTAAAAGCGAGTGAAATGCCCCGCAGGCAACCATAGAGATAGTTCGCTTTGTCGCGGGTAACGCCTGTTAATAAATCTTAAAAAAAAGTTACTGTTTCCGGCGAAGAACGACAATCCCGAACACGATGGCACCGATGCCAGCAAGCCCGTCCAGGGGAGATGCTTTGGCAGTCGTGGTTTTTATTGTGGTCCCGGTCGGCCAGGGGGTGGGAACCTTCACGGTTGTAACCTCCGGGAACGTCGCTGCAGCTGTCGAGATTAACGTTGGCATGGGTGTTGGGGCAGGTGTAACCACGGTGGTTGGAATCAGAGAGAGATCTGCATCGACGCTGGTGGTATCACCATCTGTGACTTTTGCAATTTCTGAATACGTCGAATAGCCGTTTTCTGAAATTTTGACCACGTGGGACCCCGTGACAACGTTTTCCATGATATACGGTGTTGTTCCCACATATTCAGAATCCACGTAGACCAAAGCACCCGAAGGTGACGATGATATGTCGAGTTCTCCGACTTTATCTGTGGTAACATCAAAGGAAATCCCGCATTTGCGGGTACCTATGGTATCCATAACGCATACCTCATAGTTTGTCACCGCCCATGCTGCCAGATCGAAGGTACCTGTGATTTCAGTTGATGAAACTACATCGATATTCGTTGCGGTGAGATTATCGTAATTTTTATTGTACAGGTACAACCCGCTGCTCGTATCCACATTCGAGAGTCCTGTACCTGCAACCGTGACATCAACGCTGTCGTTGTTGGTCTGGGCACTTGTAGGGGATACAGAGACCAGTGTCATTGTCTGCCCAATGGTAAACGCACCTTCATCCACAACTTCCGAGAGGTCTTCATTGACGACAACGACATCCCATGTTCCGATCTGTGCTGAAGAGGAAACCGCCAGTTGACAGGTAATCGAGGTACTTGAGTGGGAGGTGACTGTTGCAGAAATATTTGACTCGCCTGACATCATGAGCCTGACTTTCACCAGACTCGTATTAAAGTTCTCCCCGGTGATGGTGACCGTAGTGGTGGTTCCCGTAAGGGTCGTTGTCGGGCTTATGCTGGTAATCGTTGATGACTCAGCTGCGACAGGTACTGCCATCGCAAGCAGCAGGATCATAGCTGACAAACAGAATACAAAAATTGGATGTTTCAAATTATCTCTCCGTTACCCTCTTATTAATACGCCCTATGCGGTCACGAAGGGATATATTCAGTTCATGGAGTGGAGGATTAAATAAACTCCGAAGTATATAGTATCCTCGTCCGGGGTAATTACATCTTGTTGTACATGTGAGAATATGACGGGGGACTGAGACCAGAATAGCAGAGATTTGTTATTCTGGACCGCTCTGCCAAAGGAAAAGGGTACCTGTCGCACTGCTAAAAGGAAGAGAGAGCGGGTCGGGTTGTGTCCGCAAATGCCCCGGTTACACGGTCCTGCCATGTGCTTTGTGGTGATTCATATCGCAACCATAACACAGATTAATTAGCCCGGAACACGAACTTAATAGGCGTCACGAGGGCTTGTGGCTTAGCCTGGACATAGCGCCGGGCTTCTAACCCGGACGTCGGGGGTTCGAATCCCCCCAAGCCCGTAAAGTATCTTTTTTTATGTGTTGCACAGTGCCGATACAGGGTAACCTGCGCTAAAAATGCCCGGTCTACCCGGAACGGAAAGAGAGACTTATAAGAACGTGAAAAAAGGAAAAGGGTTACTCGACTGCAGTCGGAGCGGTATCTTCACCCGGCTGCTGGAGGATCTGCACATCCACGATGTTGTACTGACGCAGTGCCAGTTTTTTTGCCTTGAAGATATTTTTGCCGTTTTTGCCGATTGCAATACCCCGGTCTTCGTCACTGACATCAACCGTGGCAGACTGGGCATCCGGTTCGCCGGTAAAGACAATGCTCGTCACTTTGGCAGGCAGGAAACAGTTTCTCAAAAACTGTTCGGGGTTGCTGTTATATTCAACGACCTCTATCTTCTTACCCATCACTTCAGAGGCCTTCTTAATGGATGCTCCTTTCTTCCCGATCGCAAGCCCCATGTCCCCGGGGTTCACGACAAAGATCAGTCTCTCGTTACGCTCGTCAATGACACAGTCGCGGCTTCCCGCGCCCGTCAGCGATTCGAACTGGGAGATCAGGCGCATACAGTCTTCAGTCAGTTTGACTTCGACCATATCATGCCGTCCTCTTGAGGGAGAGAATATCTGACTCGCCGGGGCTTACAATGGCGAGTGTGCTCACCATGAAGGGTTTACCGCACGCTTTGCCGAGAGCAACGCTCGACCCCTCAAACGTGTGGATAAAGATATTCTCATACCCTGTGAGCTGGTTTTTAAAGTTCTCCGGACAGTTTGCGGCGATGACGATCATCTGTGCCTTGCCCTCTTTTATGCATTTTTCCGTGTTGTTCTGACCGAGAATGACATTTCCGGTCTTGATCGCTCTTCTCAATGAAGCGTTAAAATCCATTTGCAATTCTCCTTGGTAGTTTTAGTTTGTCTGGTTTAATCGTTAGTTGTCGAGTTGTTTGACAGCCACCAGTTTGACATCACCGGTACCGAGCTGGATCGGCTGGCCGACGATGACATTCTCGGTGACACCGCTCAGTTCATCAGTCTCGTTTGCGACTGCGGCGTCGAGCAGGTGGTTGACGGTTACTTCGAATGCGGCCCGGGAGAGGACACTTTCCTTCTCACCGGCAATGCCGTGCCGGCCAATCTGCTTGACTTCGCCTTCCATGCACATCATGTCCGCAACGAGCATGATATGCCGGACATCCACAAGGATACCCTGTTCGTTTAAGGTTGACTGGGCCTCGTGGATGATCGCGTTTCTCGCTGCTTCGACACCGAGTACCTGGGCGATCTCACTGATGTTGTTGGTGCGGGTCCGTGTGGTGTCCACACCCACGACATCAAATACGTCTTTTAGGTTGGAGCCTTCAGTATAAAGTATATACTCCCCGGTCTCTTTCCTGACGACGACCCGGAGGATGTCGTCAATACCCTGGACGATGACGTTTCTTACGTGCTCGGCGAGCTGGAAGAGGTTCTGGTAACTCTCGCGATCCTTCGGGGTAAAGATAATGGTTGCCTTTGCCTCGTCGATATCGTGCTCGAAGTCCCGGTAGTGCCGGCGGTCGCGAATCTTCTTTGGTGCGACGTCCATAATCTCTGCGGGTGAGATCTTGCGTTTCTCGCAGACCTTGGTATTGAGGTGGACGACAACCTGCATATTCTCCATGTCAGTGGTAATATCCCCGAATTCATGCAGCGGGGCTGCCTCAATCTGCCAGCTGACTTCACGCGCTTTGTCACGGTCGATTCCATAATCGGGTTCGAGATAGACCGTCATGGTCGGGGTGCTGGGCTCTTTTCTGGCATCCATGATCTCGATGAGCCGGGGCAGACCCAGTGTCACGTTAATTTCCGCGACACCGGCATAGTGGAACGTACGCATCGTCATCTGGGTACCTGGTTCACCGATCGATTGTGCGGCGATCACACCTACAGCCTCGCAGGGCTCGATACGGGTCGAGAGGTACTCCTTTATGACACGGTCCAGGATTTCCTTGAACTGTGCATCGGTAATTTCTTTTCCATCAAGGAACGTACGCAGCTGGTCCTTGGTCTTTGGCAGGAGGTCTGTGGCCTCGATCTTCTTTTCGTATTTATCCGGTATCATGCTCTTTTAGACCTCCTCTTTTAACACGGCCTCAACAATGCCTCTGACATCGACCGGGTCCCCGAATGCGCTCTTTGTCGGGTCGGTGCTGTCTTCGCCGTACTGGAACTGGATGATCCGTCCGCCGGTTGTCCTCACGGTGCCATCGTAAGCAACCTTGAGATCCTGCAGCGCGTTAATCATACGGCGCTGGAGGTACCCGCTCTGGGATGTACGGACTGCCGTATCGACAAGCCCTTCACGGCCACCGATTGCGTGGAAGAAGAACTCGGTCGGGTTTAAACCGCCCTTGTAACTGTGCGCGATAAACCCGTGGGCATCGGCGCCCCGGTCACCTTTCTTGAAGTGCGGGAGCGTGCGGTCATCGTAACCTCTGACGATACGCTCACCACGGACTGACTGCTGACCGATACAACCGGCCATCTGGGTCAGGTTCAGCATCGACCCACGGGCACCGGAGACCGCCATCACGACAGCGCTGTTCCCGAGACCGAGGTGACGGCCTGCGATCTGACCAGTCAGGTCACGGGCTTTCCCGAGCACCTGCATGATCTGCATTTCAAGGGTCTCTTCGATGGTACGCCCGGGCATCGGCTCGAGCTGGCCATCTTCGTAGATCTTGATCCTGCGGGTTACATCGATCGTGGCAGTCTTCAATACATCGTCGATCTGGCCGTACTCGGTTTTGGAGAGGTCCTCGTCATCGATACCAAACGAGAACCCATCGAACATGATACCCCGGATAGAGAGTTTGGTAACCTGGTCGATGAACTCTGTCGCACGCTTCATGCCGTATACCCGGATGATACGGTTGACAATCTGGCCGTCGAACGCACCGATCGCTTTCTTATCGATGGTTCCCGACTCCAGTTTCCCGTCAAAGATCCGTACATATGCGTCACGTTCGCAGAGTTCTTTCTTGCAGGTGTCGCAGTTCTGGCAGGAACTGGCTTTAAAGACCATGTTGAGTGCGTCGGGAAGGATCTGGGAGAATACCTGCTTGTTGCTCCAGTACTCGATGCCGTTCTCGGTCTTGCCGGCCGGGGGCATGTGCTCAATCTTTACCGGCTTTAAGAGATAGAGGGTCTCTTCCTTGTTGAACCAGCGCATATCGTGGGTCAGCATAAAGATACCCGAGATATGGTCATGGATACCTCCGATAATCGGACCACCGAAACGGGGCGAGAGAATATTTTCCTGGACTGAACAGAGGATAAATGCTTCTGCCCGTGCCTCCTCGGTCTGGGGGACGTGCAGGTTCATTTCATCCCCATCAAAGTCGGCGTTGTATGGCGGGCAGACAGCGGGGTTGAGCCGGAAGGTCCGGCCATCCATAACTTTTACCCGGTGCGCCATGATGCTCATCCGGTGCAGGGACGGCTGCCGGTTAAAGAGCACGATATCACCGCCACGCAGATGGCGTTCGACCATCCACCCGGGTTCGATCATGTCGGCAACGGTATCAAGGTTGTCAGAACCCAGCCGGAGACGGCGGTTATCCGGCCGGATCACGTAGTTTGCACCGCAGGGGGAATTGACATCGGGCCGGAGCGGTCCGGTCCGGGCGATCTGCTTGAGTTCCTCGATATTGTACGGGGTGACCCGTACGGGGATCGTCATCTCGTTTGCAACAGCAAGGGGGATACCTACTTCTGTCACCGAAAGGTTCGGATCCGGGGAAATGACGGTACGCGAGGAGAAGTTCACACGCTTACCGGACAGTGAGCCACGGAACCGCCCGTCCTTACCCTTGAGCCGCTGCGAAAGTGTCTTCAAGGGCCTACCACTGCGGTGGCGGGCCGGCGGGCACCCGGCAACTTCGTTGTCAAGGTACGTCGTCACATGGTACTGCAGCAGCTCCCAGAGATCCTCGATGATCAGCTGGGGTGCCCCTGCATCCTGGTTCTCCTTGAACCGCTGGTTGATACGGATGATATCCACGAGCTTGTGGGTGAGGTCGTCTTCCGACCGCTGCCCGTTCTCAAGGATAATCGACGGCCGCATGGTAACCGGGGGTACCGGGAGCACGGTGAGGATAGTCCACTCGGGCCGGGCAACTTTCGGGTTGATCCCGAGTGAAACCAGATCTTCGTCCGGGATCTTTTCAAGGCGTGCACGGATGTCGGCGGGGGTGAGCTTGTGCTCGACCTTCTTGCCCTCTTCAACCATCACTTCCGAGAACGTGGTTGGTTTCTCGAAGTTGATCTTGAGCTGCTGTTCGCCGCAGTGCGGGCAGACGCGCTCCTTTTTCACATCCTTTTCAGAGATCTGGTCTCCGGTCTGGTCTTCATCAGTCCCGACAACTTTTTCCACTTCGTCAGGGGACAGGAGAACCCGTCCGCATGACCGGCAGGTGACACGCAGGAGCTTTCTGATAAGCCGCGTATACCCGACGTGGATAACGGGTTTTGCAAGCTCGATGTGCCCGAAATGCCCCGGGCAGTCGCTTGCCTTCTGGTCGCAGGTCTTGCACCGCAGCCCCGGGTCGATGACACCGAGGTTTAAGTCCATAAGTCCCTGCGGGTAGGGGAAGCCGTCATCATCGTAGGTGTCTGCCCAGATGATCTTCCTGACACTCATCTCCCGGATCTCTTTTGGAGACAGCAATCCGAATTCAATTTTTCCAATTCGCTTTGGGCTTGGCATGACGCACCTCCTATACGACGTCCTCTAATCTCAGGCGGGGTGCTATCCCCATGCTCTTCATCTCATCCAGCAGGAGCTTGAACGCGTAACTCATTTCGACCGGGTAGATATCGGTCTCGTTACCGCAGGCAAGACACCGGGTCATGTTGCGCTTGCGGTCAAGCATTGCCACCATCCCGCACCGGGCGCACACATATTCCTGCACCTTATCCGATTCATCGAGCAGGCGTTCCTTTAAGGCCATGGCGGCACCGTGGCCGATCATGACATCACGCTCCATCTCACCGAACCTGAGACCACCTTCACGAGCACGGCCTTCAGTCGGCTGGCGGGTGAGAACCTGCACCGGCCCACGGGAGCGGGCGTGCATCTTTGACGATACCATGTGGTACAGTTTCTGGTAGTAGATCACACCGATGTAGATATCGGCCTTGAACGCCTTACCGGTGATACCGTCGTACATCACTTCACGGCCGGTATGGGAATAGCCGAGGTTTTTAAGCGATGCTCTGAGGTCGGTTTCAATTTCGCCACCGAATGCGGTTGCATTGATCCGCCGGCCTTCCATTGACCCGACCTTGCCACCGATCATCTCGAGCATATGCCCGATGGTCATACGACTCGGGATTGCATGGGGGTTGATAACAAGATCCGGGGAGAGTCCGCTCTCGGTAAAGGGCATGTCTTCCTGACTTGCGATCAGGCCGATAACCCCTTTCTGACCGTGGCGGGATGCAAATTTATCACCTATTTCGGGCACACGCAGGTCACGGGTCCGCACCTTGACAAGACGCGAACTGTTCTCCCCTTCGGTGATGATAACGGTATCAACGATACCATGCTCGTTGCTGCGCATGGTGACCGAGGTGTCACGGCGCTTCTCCACGGCAATGAGTTCCCCTGAGGGTTCCTCAAGGAACCGGGGCGGGGAAGTTTTCCCTATCAGGACATCTTTTTCCGCGACGATCGTTTCAGGATTGATAACGCCGTCCTCATCGAGATTCTTGTAGGACTCGGCACCATGAGCCCCGCTCACATCCTCATCAGGCACTTCGATCCGGTCGATCTGGCCGCCCGGGTACCGGCGCTCTTCGCCTTCGTAGGTCCTGAAGAAATGTGAACGCCCGAGACCCCGATCAATCGAGGCCTTGTTGAAGATGAGTGCATCTTCAATATTGTAACCTTCATAGGACAGGATAGCGACGACGAAGTTCTGCCCGGCAGGCCGGTCATCCGACCCGATCAGTTCAGAGGTCTGGGTGTGGGTGAGCGGTTTCTGCACGTAGTGGAGCATATGACCCCGGGTATCGGGCCGGAGTTTCATGTTTGCCGAGCCAAATCCAAGGGCCTGCTTGACCATCCCGGCACCCATCGTAACACGCGGACTTGCATTATGCTCCGGGAACGGGACATGCGCCGCACCGATACCAAGAATAAGCGAGGGATCGATCTCCAGGTGCGTGTGTTCCGGTGTGATGTCATCAGGGTTCATCGCGATGTAGAGGTCCTCTTCTTCCTCGGCATCGATAAACTCGATCATCCCGTGCTTCACGAAGTAGGAGAAATCGATCTCCTTTTTTGCGAGCTTTTTGATGTCCTCGTCACTGATGAGGCTCTTGCCGTCTTTTAATACGATCAGGGGACGGCGCGCCCGGCCCCGGTCGGTCAGGATTACGACATCGCCGTTAAAATCCTTATACGAGACATTTACCTCGCTTGAGACAGCACCCTGGCGACGCATGACCCGGATATTCTCAACAAGGGTCTTTGGCTCATCGACAAGGCCAACCAGGGCCCCGTCAACAAACACTCGTGACTTCTTCATCGGACCTCCCCCCTGATCTGCTCGACATCAAGCGTATGCAGGATACGCATGATCTCCTCTTCATCGTTGACACCCTTGCTGATCTCAACCATCTGCGCGAAGTTTTTCACCAGACCACAATTCGGCCCTTCAGGTGTCTCGCTCGGGCAGATCCGGCCCCACTGGGTCGGGTGCAGGTCACGGGCCTCGAAGTGAGGCTGTGAACGCGAAAGCGGGGAGATGACACGGCGCAGGTGAGAGAGCACGGCCATGTGATCGACACGGTCAAGAAGCTGGGACACACCCGTCCTTCCTCCCACCCAGTTACCGGTGGCGAGAGGGTGGAGCAGTCTCTCGGTGAGTACATCGGCCCTGACGGCAGTCGCAATCGACAGGTCGCGGTGACGCATGCTCGCCCGTTCAAGCTGGTACTTGATATCACGGGTCAGCCGGTTGAGCGAGATACGGAAGAGATCCTCCATGAGGTCGCCGGCCAGTTTGAGCCGTTTGTTCGAGTAGTGGTCCTTATCGTCGATACGGCGCTTGTTTAAGACAAGGTCAAAACAGGCTTCGGCCATGCGGCCAAGGAAGTGTGCTTTTGCAAGGCGGATCGAGACGAGCGCCTCCGCATATCCCTCGTCGCCTTCCTTAAGCGTCACGGGCAGCGCGTAGTTGAGGTGCGGGAGCAGGTAGTTGTCCAGCACGAATTCGGCACGCTTCTTCTGGTAATCCTTGGTCTGGTTGGGTGCGAGTTTCTTACCCACATACATGACGCCGCCCTCAACAGAGTCGCACTCGCTCTCTTCAAGGTTCTGCATCATAAAGGTGAGGATATCCTCATCGGTCGAAACCGCGTTGACGACTTCCTGGTCGTTCGTCATACCCAGCGCGCGCATCAGGTCAACAAACTTCAGGTGCCCTGCAACGGATGGGAACGAGACCTCCAAGAGGTTCTTCTTATTGCGTTCCACGACCACGAGAGCGCGGTATCCCCGGAACTGCGAGAATACTTTTGCGACATAAATCCGCTCGTTGTACCGCTCGGTAAACTCGGTCATGATCTTGTTTGAGGCAAGATCCTCAAGCGTCATGAGTACGCGCTCGGTACCGTTGACAATAAAATAGGCGCCCGGATCGAATGCGTCCTCCCCATGGGTGACGCGCTCGTCATCGCTCATCCCGTACAGGTTGCAGGCAACGGATCCGACCATAATCGGCAGCTGCCCGATAGTCGTGACAATCGGTTCCTGCCGGTCCTCACCATGCACGAGTGTCAGCCCGAGTTGGATGGGTGCCGCATAGGTAAGGTTGCGCAGGCGCGCTTCGCACGGATACAGTTCACCCTGCGATCCGTCAGCCTCGCGTACGAGCGGCTTTTTTACCTCGATTGTTCCGAGCTCGACCCAGACCGGTTCGTTGTTCTTGCCCCGGTTCTCGATGTCGGTCTCGATAATCTTCTGTTCGTTGACCACTTTCTGAAGATTCTCTGTCAGGAAATAATTAAAGGAGTCAAGCTGGTGGCGCGCAACATGCTCCCGTGCAAAGTATGCCCTCGATAAAACACTTCTGTCAATCAGATAGACCACCCCGGCCGTTATTTCTTAGGTCTCCTGATCACGAGTCGATACGCTTCGGCCCTGCCGGCGGTATGACTCTTGCGGATAGTCCGTATCACATCATCGACTTTTGCGTCGACGGATTTGACAGCAGGATCGTCATGGTAAATTTTTGGTAATTGTTCGGTAGTAATATGGTAGCGGGTGAGGAGCGCTGAAACCTCCTCCTCGCTCATGAGCTGGTGATCCGGCACCATTACGTGCTTTAACACATTCAGTTTGGTGCTCAATGAAAAACCCCCTTAAAGATGAAACGATTGCCTCTCAGATGCATCACCGCAAAAAATCCACGATTGGATCGTGGTAACGGGCCCGGAGGGATTTGAACCCCCGACCACCTGGTTAAAAGCCAGGCGCTCTACCGAACT